>Ga0081526_100092_pt2 | contig 61112 bp, 43 predicted proteins | sample HotLakmasection2_FD_70991 | JGI IMG/M metagenome (GOLD analysis project Ga0081526, IMG submission 70991) | Hypersaline microbial mat communities from Hot Lake, Washington, USA - Section #2 (SPADES assembly) (version 2) | ecosystem: Environmental > Aquatic > Non-marine Saline and Alkaline >... | reverse complement strand
CAGCGATTAGGGTTGCCTGCTCCATCTCTGATACCTCTTCCCACCCCCCAAGACGTGTCTATGCCGTTAGCGTTACCCCAAGCCTAAAACCTGATGACGGCCTGAGACGCTGAAACAGTTACGAGTAGAGGTTGTCGCAGGATACTTTTCATTAAGGGATTTTGAGCAAGGTCCCCCACCCCAATTTCTCTATAATTATTAATTATTGCGCGAAGAATTCAATGCCTGAATAGTTCTCAATTTTTCAGGCTTCTCAAGTTTTGCGACTGGCTTTGAAATGTAGATGAGGGATTTGAAGCACTGTTTTTCAGCCCTGCCGGTTCGGAGAACATATTTAGTCGAGTAACGGGCAGTAATCCATCCAATATTTTGGGAGTGCTTGGTACGACTGGCGAGGCCACTGCCAAGCTGTACTTCATAAATCCGAATGGCATTGTCTTTGGCCCCAACTCTAGCTGGGCAGTTAGGGGTTCATTTACGGCAACCACTGCCAATGCTATTGAATTGGGTGAACGTTAGCGTTTGTGGAGCTTTGCGCAGATTGGTGGGCCGATAACGCATCCTACGCCTTCAGCGAGAGTTTTCAACATCTGAATGACTATGAACTCCAGATAGAGTTGTATGATTTGTAAAAGGTAAAAGTGGGCCATGTTAAGAAGTCAGAATTGACTCTTGGGAGAGGATAATCGATAGTTTGACGAGCTAGAGATGGGTTCCTTCTTTTCGTAGCCCTTGTCTGTGTTAACTATTGCTTCCCTTAATGCCAGATAGCTCATTTCAATGGTGAAGTTACTTTATTTTTTTGTGGTGGGTGCCATCTTTTGGATTGGGCCTGTTTTTTCTCCTGCTTTAGCCCAGACTGAAACACCTCAACCCAACCGACCCTTCCCCGACCCGACCGATCCGACCCGTCCTGCTCCCCTCGATCCCCCCATTCCTGAACCGGCACCTCAGGATCCATCTTTGCAGCTACCGGAAGAACCTGCGGAGGAAATTGAGCCTCCGGATGAGATTCCTGGCGGGGAGGATATTGTTTTTGAGGTTGACCGTATTGAAGTCTTGGGAAATACGGTTCTAGAAACAGAAATTGCCGAGTTGGTAAGACCTTTAGAAGGTCAACAACTCTCTCTTAACGAACTCTTAGACTTACGTACCCAGATTACCAATCTGTACATCCAGAATGGCTACGTGACCTCTGGAGCTTTTTTGCCCAACAATCAGGATTTGACCGATGGGGTCGTGCAAATTCAGGTGATTGAGGGAGGGATCGAGAGAATCCAAATTAATGGGTTGAGTCGTTTAAGGGAGGGGTACATTCGAGATCGCATCACCTTCGTCACCGACTCTCCCCTCCAGGTTGATCGCTTACAGGATGCCATTCGCCTTTTACAGATTGACCCCTTGTTGGAGCGGATTAACGCAGAACTCACCGCCGGTAGCCGTCCGGGACAGAACATTTTAATTGTGGATGTTGTTGAAGCCGATCCATTCACCATGGCTTTTACCGTCAATAATTCTCGTGCTCCCAGCATTGGCTCTGTACAGGGGGCAGCCCTGGCATTTCACGGAAATGTACTGGGTTTTGGTGACTTTGCCAGCCTGCGATATGAGTTTACTGAAGGGTTAGATCTCTATGAAGTGCGCTACGGCTTTCCGCTCAATGCCTATGATGGTACCCTCCAGGTGCGTTACGAAAATGCCGATAGCACCATCGTGACCCCTCAATTTGTGGATGCTGGCATCCGCAGCGAAAGTGAGACCTTCTCCATCAGCTATCGTCAACCTCTGACCCGGTCTATCAATCAGGAGTTTGCCCTGGGCTTAGCCTTTGACCTGCGGGAAAGCCGCAGCTTTATTCTGAATGACATCCCTTTCTCCTTTTCCATCGGCCCTGAAAATGGAGTTTCAAAGGTAAGCGCCCTGCGGTTTTCTCAGGAATGGCTAAACCGGGATATCAACAGTGTGGTGGCGCTGCGATCGCAGTTCAGTCTGGGGCTGGATATCTTTAACGCCACGGTCAACGACACCGGCACCGATGGGCAGTTTTTCTCCTGGTTGGGGCAATTCCAATGGGTCGAGCAATTTCCGCCGGGGCTACTTCTGGTAACCCAACTCAATTCCCAACTTACCCCTGATTCTCTGCTACCCCTGGAAAAATTTAGTGTGGGCGGCGTTGACACCGTGCGGGGGTATGCCCAAAACCAGCTAGTAACAGATAATGCAGTTGTCGGGACGGTAGAACTGCGGGTGCCCCTATCTGCCATTCCCAATGAATTACAGCTCATTCCGTTCCTGGATGCCGGTACCGGCTGGAACAACAACACAGAGAATCCTGATCCATCTGTTTTAGTCGGTACGGGGCTGGGGCTTCAGTGGCAGCCCAATCCCGATGCTAATTTCCGCCTGACCTACGGGGTGCCCCTGGTTAACATACCTGATCGAGGTAACTCCTGGCAGGAAAACGGGATCTATTTTTCCTTCACGGTCCAGCCATTTTAAGGAATTGGCTCCAAAACCATTGCCGAAAAGTGCAATCTTTTTGGCTCTAAAGTGTCATCGCTTTCTCTCAAATCTCTGCTGGAGTGGTTGATAGAATCCTTATGCTCAATAGCAACAACGGTTCCAGATCAAGCCTGGCAGGTTCTACGGAATTTGTCCGCTGGGCCGGAATAAGGGTTAGTAGTGATTTCTTTGGCAGGACCGGTAGGGGAGGATGTGGATTGGCTGAGCTAACTAACCCTTCATTTAATGCGGAGCAACTGTTGTGCCAGTGGCAGCAGAACCAGGCTGAATGGCTCGACCAGGAAGCGGAGACCATTCGCAATGGGCTGCTGCAAGACCTGTTTGCGGTCAGACGCAAGCTAGAACTTCTGGATGGCCAGGCCACAGACTGCCTGGTTGATTTTGAACACCTGTACCACTCCCTCAAACACCTTGCGGATCGGCTCAGTTCTCCCTATATCCACGATTCATTCCCTCTGGCAATTCAGCATACTGTATCTATCTGGGACAAAACGCTACCGTTAAAGCTCTATTTACCAGTCCACTGGCCCGAGGAACCTGTCGTAGTCACATCCCTGGTACTGTCGATTCTGGATAAGGTATTGCATAGTTTAGAAGCCACACCTCCTGCTCCTCAACATTGCCTGATTTATCTGGCAGAAGCCACAGAGGGTAAGCAGCTGATCCTACAGGCCAACCATTGCAACGCTATCCCCCCCTTATTGACTGAACTATGTCAGTCCGATGAATGGCTTTTTCGTCTGCATACGTTCCAGATTGTTACTGGAGGTAAAACGATCTGCTTAGCAGGAGGCAGTTCCCTGAAGGTGCAGTTGACCTGGTAAATCATTTTGTCTTTCGTTTGGTTGATTGTTGTTTCGCTAAGACTCAATAACCGATGACTACTCCAACTCCCCGTCAGCAGTTTCTCGTCGTTGATGACCACGAAGCCATCCTGGGTGGCACCGTGAATGCGTTGCAAAAGGCCTATCCTGAAGCAGATATGCGCACAGCCCGCACCACTCAAGAAACCCTTGAGTTTTTAGCCACCGGAATACCTACTTTGATCGTTATGGATCTATCGATTCCCGAAAAGGTTGGTGGACCATCGTTAACTGACAACGGCATAGATTTGTTGAGATCTTTGATGCAACAATATCCTATCCTCAACTTTGTGGTTCAGAGTGGCCATGTAAAAGCCCTGGTACGCCTCAAGCCCTACATTGATGCCCACCAGGGAGGCTTTACCATTGTCGATAAGAGCTTGCCTCTACAGGAAATGTTGACCAAAGTAGATTGGGCACTGCAGGGGATCATCTACACTCCCCGGGATATGCGCACCGGCATTGAACTGAAGCCAGAATGGCTACAGGTGCTGAAACTTGCCTTTCAAGAGGGGTTGCAGGATAAAGCCATCGCCGAGCAGATCAATGTCTCAGAGCGCACCGTGCGTCACTACTGGAGCAAAATACAGGATGTCCTGGGGGTCTATCCAGACCCGGGTAAGAATATTCGCATTCAAACGGAAATTCGGGCTCGCGAAGAAGGGGTTATTGATTAGGGATGCGCCATAATGAGACGGTTGAGAGACATGGGGCAAATCTGGCATCGGGGACAGCCTGACCCGCCATTGGAGTGGCACCCGATCCTGCCGGGCCTGTTGGTCCTCAGTATCCTGGTTGGGGCCAGATTGCTGGGACTGTTGCAGGGCCTGGAGTGGAAGATGCTCGATACCCTGCTGCGGTGGAGACCGGCTGAAGCCACCGACGAACGAGTTTTAATTGTCGGCATTAATGAGGAGGATATCCAACGCCTGGGTACCTATCCAGTGCCGGATGGAGTTCTGGCGGACACATTGAAGGCGTTGAATACCCACCAACCCCGCGCCATCGGTATTGATATTTTTCGGGACCATCCGGTAGAACCGGGACATGCAGCCCTGATGGAAACCCTGGCGACGATGCCTAATGTTGTGGCGGTTGAAAATGTAGGTAGCAACCCACCCGTTGCCCCACCAGACTACCTTCCCTCAGAACAGGTGGGGTTCGTCGATTTGCCGCTGGATGATGACGGGTTTGTGCGTCGAATTCTGCTGGGAACTCATGGAGCCGATAGAGGGTTTCGTTTTGCCTTTTCGCTACGACTGGCAGAAATATACCTTGCACAAGAGGGCTTGACCCTGACGAATGGCAGTCGTGACCCCATGGCAATGCAGTTTGGGGATACAGAACTGCGACGGGTTCATCCCAATACAGGAGGTTTTGTCAACGCAGATGCGTCAGGTAATCAGATGCTGCTCAATCCCCGCAGCGGGCGCATCCCTTTCCGAATTGTTTCACTACAGCAGGTGCTGACTGGCGACGTGAATCCCGCCTGGATTGAAAACGCCATTGTTATTATCGGCGTTACCGCCATCAGCGCCAAAGATTTGATCAACTCGGCGTCCATTGCCTCGAATAATCCAGGTATGGTTTATGGAGCGGAATTCCACGCCCACGCCACCAGCCAGATCGTGAGTGCGGTGATAGACGACCGACCGCTGCTCCAGGTGTGGCCCGACAGGGTGGAGTACCTCTGGATCATCCTTTGGGGTACCGTTGCCATAGGGCTGATTCGATGGATCGCCTCACCCTCAAGGTATTTGCTCATTTTGGGCCTGATCAGCTTTGGTCTATTTAGTCTGAGCTTTCTACTGTTATGGCAATGGGGCTGGTGGATTCCTCTAGTTCCGACGCTTTTGGTTTTTACCCTGAATGGATTGGTGCTGCCAGGATTTTATTTGTATGACCAGACTCTGCGATCGCGCATTGCCGAACGGCAGCGGGTGATCGAAGAACGGCAGCGGGTGATTGAGCAAACCTACAATGCCATCCATAACGGCCCTCTACAAACCCTGGCGTTGCTGCTCCGAGATGCCGGACAAGAAATCACCTGGGCAGAGGCATTGCCGAAACTACATTCCATGAATCAGGAACTGCGCACTATTTATGAAAACTTACTAACCTCTCCTCTTTCGCCAGACGATTTGGCATCCAATGTCGACCAGCCTGTAACCGCAACCTTGATTCCCCTACACGAAAAGTTGTGTGAAATTTATACGGCCACCCTGCAGCGAGATTTTCCGGGGTTTGAATCGATTAGCCTGAAGTTAGTAAATTTCGAACCATTTAAAGCTGTAGATTTAGATCCAGATGTTTACCTGGCCTTATGCCGTTTTTTTGAAGAAGCTCTATGCAACGTTGGAAAACATGCCATAAATCCTACAAAGTTAACAATCAGTTGCGGTGTTGATAATTCTGAAAATCTGATTCAAGTCATCGACAATGGCGAATTCAGTCCTGGAAGCGACCAAAGTTCTACTTTAAAGACAAAACCTGGTTCTAAAGTTGGGGGCCGGGGCACCCGTCAGGCAGAGCAAATAGCCCGTCGTCTTGGCGGTATCTTTCAACGTAACTCGACAGTTTCCGGGACTTCCTGTGAACTCCGCTGGCCGGTGTCCCCTAGCTAACCACGGCAACCTTAAACCTATGACTTTCAAGACTGCCCGAGTTGGCATCTGCATTGACTGAAAGTGATAATTATATTTTCCTAAATATTGGGATAATTAACTGCCCTGTTCCTGTAGGGTCAGGATATATCAACTCCGGTGAATCTTCCATACATCTAAACCTCATGGAAACTTTTTATGTTTAGACATAGATTCGGTTTAACTCATTTGAGGAACTAAACCATGAAACGGTTTTCAGGGATGCAAAAGCTACGTCTTACCCTTGCCATTGTTGCTACTGGTAGTTTTGTCGCTACCCTACTTTGTACCACCACCTACGGCTTCAGTCAGAGTCGGGTTCCTGCTCTGACAAGTCTTCAAGGAGACTATTTGGTCCAAGAATTTCAAAAGAATGAATTCGAGCCTCCTCCCGACAATGGTATCCCCGAACAGTTAACGGGAGGTGGGACTCGAGCTTACCAGCCACCTCCCTACTCGAGAGGTCCGCGCCGAACAACGGTGGGTGGTACCCGAGGGGGGTGTGACGGATCGGAGCCTATCAACCTCACGGCTCTGGCTCCCCAGGGGCATATTGGGCAAACGATTTCCCCTCGCCCAACCTTTGTGTGGTATGTGCCCGATGGAGAACCTTACCCAATGCAGTTGCAGTTGTATCGCTACACTTCCGATGAGGGTGATGAACTCGAGCGGGTGAAGTTCTTCGATTTTGAGCAAAGTCAACCGGGCTTTATGACCTTTACCCTGCCAGACGATGAACCACCCCTGGCTGTAGGAGAAACCTACCGCTGGAAGGTGATTCTCTTCTGCAATCCGGGGCGGCCTTCCCAGGTGAGCCTGGATGAGGCCGACCTGATGGTGGTTGAGCCCCCAGTCGGGTTAGATGTCACCATGACTGGTGATCCGGTGGCGATGGCAGAGGGCTATGCAGCGGCTGGGCTCTGGTACGATGCGATCGCAGCCCTCTCTCAGGAACCCGTTTCCCCCGCTGCCGCTGACTACCGCAGCAAGATTTTGGAAAGCCTGGCTGAACTGGAAGCAGATAACCCGGATGACTCATGGTCTTTGTTTAGCGAACGGCTGCGCTATATTGCAGAGCACTAGCACCAGGTCCCGATGGATAGACGACAGCCATGGCCACAACCGTTCAAAAAAAAGCTTCCAGGACTATCTGGTTTATGACGATGGTTCTGATACTCGACACGACCTGGTCGATGGGGAACTGACAGCATAGAAACCCAACTCACCCTCTGCACCCCGGAGCATCAGTTCTATGACTCCGTTGAATTCCAGGGCGATGATTTGATTCAATCCCCGACGTTCCCGAAACTGCAGCTCTCAGCCGCTCAACTGTTTAATCGCACTCCCGGTTAAGCCCTAACCCTGTGCATCAGATCTCTTCACGCTCACGGCTCAGCACCAGCCGACCGTCAGGTAGCTGGTAAACCCCGTCGGGTTCCTGCAAATTACCTCCCGCAGGGTGCATCCGCGACAGCGATGCACCATCAGCTTCAACTTTAACCGTAGTAAATGGGGTATCTGTGGTCGTAGATTTGACCCACCCCGCCCTCCGGGCACCCCTCCCAGGAGGGGAAGTTGCTCAGCATATCCCTATAGCTGGGTGTGGCCAGGCTGAGCCCAGACCGCTAGGGCAAAACCAGATACCAGAACAGTAAGACGACTGAGGCACCGCATAGTAGAAATATGGGAAGTAGTAAAAGGGATTTAATTTGAGAAAAACTTACCACAGGTGACGGGAATTAGCAGCTCATCCAGGCACACTTAATACTTTGCTAAGGGGAAAGCAACAGTGAGTACAAGGGATGCAAGGTACAAGGTCTCAGGTACAGGGGTTTTCTTAAACCTTATACCCTGTACCCAACCTCACTTCATTGCCAACCATCAAGCATCGTTACAACCGCAATCGTAGCCAGAATAAGCACACCAACCCTCCAGAAAAAAGCCCAAATCCATTGATAAATCCAATAAGCTGGTGCGGCAGCTCCAAATAGAGCTGCCAGAACCGCCAGTACCGTGCAAATAAACATGCTGATAAAGAGTGCCTTGGTCAGAGCGCCCAACAGCCTTAGCAGCATGTCGTAACGAGAAACCGGACGACGCATGGGTTACACCTCCTGATAAAGCAACCTGCTGTAACGGGCCTGCTGATCAACCGCTACCAACCAGGTATTGCCCTGGCGCATAACCGGTCTGACCAGAGTTCCCTCGGCAATGAAGGAGTTGTCGATCGAGCGGGCGGCCCACTCAGTAGAGAGATAGTGCAATCTGCCGCCTTTGCCCGGCAAAACATCGCTGGTAACATAGGCAACGTGGCTGACTGAGTCAGTCAAAAATTGCTCGTCATCAGGAACAAGTGATGTAGGATAAGTGAGGTTTCCACGGTTAGTGGTGAAGGGAAGGGTAATCATGTCAACGCTCCTAAGCCTTTAGAAGGTTTGCATTGCCCCAGCGAACTGGGCCATGTCTCTATCTTCTTGAATGGGTCAGAACCCTGCTGGAGATTTGTCCGTTGACGTTTTGCAAAACTGAGGTGATATAAAATACAGTAACCTGTCAGCTTTGCAAGTTTTTGCAAGTTTAGGCAATTAATCGTCAGTTTTTAGACCTTAAAATGTCTGCTCCCTGTCTGATTTCGGCAAAGAAGTTGAGGAAAAAATGCTGAACAATCAGAGTCAACGCATCTACCAGATTTTATGGAGCATGACATCGAGACAATTCTTAAAGCATTCAACCAGCATTTACTCACCTATGAAAAACCCTTACTGACAGAATCTCAAAGAACCGTACTGGCCTGGTGCCTGGGTCATTCAAACGGCAGCTATCAAGACATCGCGACAGCCAGCGGCTACAGTGCCAATTCCCTACGAGATGCCGGTTCTAAACTGTTTGCAACCATTGAAGCTGTGCTCGGCAAACGGGTCAAAAAAAGCACCTGTGGTCGGGTTGTTCAGGAATGGTACCGGCAAAAAGTTCTTGTAGAGAACACCAAGCTGCTGGGTCGAGAGCAAGATCTGCAGACCTTGCTGAATGCCATTACGGTAGAAGGTCGGCGACTGGTGTGCATTTCTGGGCCTCCTCGCATTGGTAAAACCTATCTGGTCCGACACCTGAAACAGCAGCTTCTGGATCTCAAGGCATTCGTTACCTCTGTTGAGAGCCATTGCACCCAGTTACCCACCGTAGAAGCCGTGAATCAGCATATCCTGGCATCTCTGGAGAACGGCTATCCCACTACTGCGCCCCATGCTGACGACCCCATCTGGCAAGAGGCCATGGACGACTTAACCCCGAGGGAGCGGGAACTTATGGGATGGTTATTGTTGCACCCTGACGCCACTGTGACCTGGGACGACGATGGACTATGGTTGAATGGCCAGCTATGCCGCTCCCTGGAAGCAGCTTTGCAGGCCCTGCGTAAAACAGGATATGCTGGCCATTGGGGCAGGCCAGGAGGTCTATCGCTGGTGGTTGGGTACCTCTGAATCCAGACCCTCCTGGTTTGTGAAACAGGTTGCCGCCGCGAGTGGCTCCCCCTTCAATCAGGTCGGCAAAATCTCCCTGCATCAGCGCATCAATCGTCATAACCGATGACCCACGGCCCAGCGTGTTGCCTCGCATAATTTGCGCCCTGGTCTCAATTACAACAGTATTCATTGCCATCAGGGCTGTTGCTGTACCTGCAAACCAGACCCTGAACCGTAAAATCTTAGTTACCCTCAAGCCAACAAATGCTGCCATATCGACCAGAGAATCAAAATTTTCTGAAATAGACCTGTTGGGGAATAAGAAAATATCTGAGAAGATAAGGACGATGTGTACTGACTAGGGCCGTGCTCAACATCGACCGTGTGCTTCGCCAAGATCGCTTGCTCCGGGCGTTAACGGGTTTGAACCGCCAGGCATTCGAGGCGCTCTTGCCTACGTTTAGTGAGATCTATACCCAGAGTCTGCTCGAGCGTCCCCGGCAACGGGCCATCGGTGGAGGTCGCAAAGCGCGGTTGCATCGCCCCGAAGATAAATTGTTTTACATCCTGTTCTACTTCAAGAGCTATCCGACCTTCGACGTGGCCGGCGTCCTCTTCGATATCGACCGTAGCCAGGCCCAGATGTGGATGCATCGGCTCCAACCGATTCTGGAGGCCACCTTAGGGGAGAAGATGGCGTTGCCTGAGCGCAAACTCGATAGCGTCGAGGCGTTCATTGAGCGCTTTCCAGGGGTAAAGCGGGTCATGATTGACGGGACAGAGCGCCCGATTCAGCGGCCTCAGGATCCTGAGAAACAGACGCTCAACTACTCCGGCAAGAAGCGCCGTCATACCCGTAAGCATCTGGCGGCAGTGGATGAGATCAAGCGCATCCTGGTGCTGAGTCGAGCCCGAGAAGGCAAACTTCACGATAAGAAGTTCCATGATGAGGACGACATTGCTGGGAGCATTCCCGATGAGATCCCGATTGAAGTGGATCTGGGCTTTCTGGGGCTACAGAAGCAGTATGTCAATATCCGCCTGCCTCACAAGAAACCCAGGGGGGGAACTTTGACGCCAGAGCAAAAAGCCGAGAATCGAACCTTGAGCCAGTCTCGGGTGACCTGTGAGAACCCCTTCTCTGGCGTGAAACGCTATGGGGCTGTCAGTGCGATTTATCGCAATCGAAAGCCGGATTTCGACGACCACCTGATGCTCACCGCTGCTGGATTATGGAACTTCTACCTGATGGCTGCGTAAGACCAGCGCCAAAACAGGACCTCTGCCACCGATGGCGGTCATTTTCAGTTATTTACCAACAGCTCTGCTGATATTACCAGTCTTTTCTTGATACTCGACTTCGAGACCACGTTCTCGCATTTGCTTCTGTTTCCGAAGCTCCAGGGGCTCATAGCCATCCAGAAGTTGACGCAAATTAAGGCGTAAACGCAATTTCCCAATTGTCACGGTTTGATCTCCCATGTCCTCGAGCCCAAGGAGTTCTTGGTAGTCAAGGGGTTGATGGTCGGGATGCCCAGGGACGGGAACCCACTCGGTAACTTCCAGATTGGCAAAGCTGCGGTGAATTTTGTTGAAGGTGTCGCGAATGAGGGACAGGAAAACACGACGAGTATTTTCGCGACCGCTGATCGAGATGAAGATTTTGTCTTCTTCCGGGTCGGCTTTGATACGGGCAATATTGTAGACCTCTTCGCCTTCGCAATATTTCAGCATGACGCCACTGCGCCAACAAACCTGCTTATGAATTTTTTCGTGACTGAGGACGATGAAGCGGGACAAAACGCCTTCGGGCAAAATGCGGTAGTGGTATTGAAACTCTAAAGTATCGCCCTTTAAAGCCGTGTCTTCCGGTTCATCTTTGGGGAGTAGGCCAGGAATAAGAAACTTCGGGCTGGGGCAGTCGGGTAGCTCAAAACAGAGCTGAAACTCTTGCATTAAGTCGGTGAGGTAGCGGTGGCGTTCCGGAGGATACCGTTCCCCATCGAGCACACGGGTTAGATCGTCATGGGTCAGGATGCCTTTAGTCTTGGTTTTAAGCTCTTCGTCGCTGAGCAGGGCATAGATGCCTGCTGTCACCCAATCGGGATTCAGCACATTGGTATCTTTCAGCAGGGGATGCTCACGAAAATTCAGCACCAGCCCTAGATTGTGCAGCAGATCGATGAGCTGTTCCTGGTTGTGGCCTTCGTAAACATCATTGCGACAGCAGATGCCGATGTAGTCGCTGTAAGGGATGAAGTCGCAATCCATAGCCTCAAGCCTTTCTTTGACCTCAAACCAGGAGAGGGGCAGCAGGTTGTAAACGTCGTGGAGCTGAGCAACTTGATCGTATATGGCGGCACGTAACGCCTCAATACCATCCCCGGTTTGGCAAGAGGTTTCGAGGATGGCTTGAATATTGGGGTATTTGTCCCGCAGGGCTTTACGGTTGATGTCGAGGGGCTGTTCGTCTTTTTTGTTGCCCACAATAATGACCGGAGATTCGCCGCCAAAGCTCTGGATCAGTTTGAGCCAATATTCCAAACGGTTTTCTTCCTCGCTGGTGCGGCAATTGCACACGAGGAGGTACAGACTACGTTTGGTGAGAAAAAATTGGTGGGTGGCATGGTAGATTTCTTGACCACCAAAGTCCCAAACGTTGAGGCGCACATCTTTGCTGTTAACGTAAACGTTCCATTCACTGACGTTGAGGCCATCGGTCTGTGGTTCGTTAGGGTTGAAGCGGTTATAAATCAGCTGTTTGATGAGTGATGTTTTACCGACACTGCCCTGCCCCACCAGCAGCAATTTGGCCTCATTCAACGGTCTAACGTCGCCACTACGGAGCAGCCGTAGATAATTAAAAATCTCCTCAACCGGACCGGGACCTTCGTGTAGCTCCGGCGGACCTAAAATCTCAGGCGAAATGGGAAGCGGATTGCGTCGCAGGTCCAACTTCTCAAGCTGAGGTAAGCTTTCGAGCGACTCGGGAATTGTCGTGATTTGGTTGTTGAAGAGGGAGAGATGTTGGAGGGTTTGCAGCTGACCTAAGCTATCAGGAATTGTCGTGATTTGGTTGTTGAAGAGGGAGAGATGTTGGAGGGTTTGCAGCTGACCTAAGCTATCAGGAATTGTCGTGATTTGGTTGTCGCTGAGGTAGAGCTCTTGGAGGCTTTGCAGCTGGGCCAAGGAATCGGGAATGGCGCTGATTTGGTTACCGCCGAGGTTGAGCTGTTGGAGGCTTTGCAGCTGGGCCAGGGAATCGGGAATGGCGCTGATTTGGTTGGAGGAGAGGTAGAGCTGTTGGAGGCTGTGCAGCTGGGCCAGGGAATCGGGAATGGCGCTGATTTGGTTACCGCCGAGGGAGAGCTGTTGGAGGCTGTGCAGCTGGGCCAGGGAATCGGGAATGGCGCTGATTTGGTTACGGCTGAGGTAGAGCTGTTGGAGGCTGTGCAGCTGGGCCAAGGAATCGGGAATGGCGCTGATTTGGTTACGGCTGAGGTAGAGCTGTTGGAGGCTGTGCAACTGGGCGAAGGAATCGGGAATGGCGCTGATTTGGTTGTAGGAGAGGGAGAGCTGTTGAAGGCTGTGCAGCTGGGCCAAAGAATCGGGAATGGCGCTGATTTGGTTGTTGTTGAGGTTGAGCTGTTGGAGGCTTTGCAGCTGGGCCAGGGAATCGGGAATGGCGCTGATTTGGTTGGAGGAGAGGTTGAGCTGTTGGAGGCTGTGCAGCTGGGCCAGGGAATCGGGAATGGCGCTGATTTGGTTACCGCCGAGGTCGAGCTGTTGGAGGCTGTGCAGCTGGGCCAGGGAATCGGGAATAGCGCTGATTTGGTTAACGCCGAGGTCGAGCTGTTGGAGGTTGGTGAGTTGGGCGAGGCTGTCGGGAATGGCCGTGATTTGGTTAGAGCTGAGGGAGAGCTGTTGGAGCGCTTGAAGCTTTGTAATCCCTTCAGGCAGTTTAGTGAGTTGATTCCCTATCCACTCGGCTTTATCCTTATCCCATTTTCCTAAAACCAGGCTCTCAAGCTGGGTCAGCTTACCGATTTCGGGGGGCAGTTCCGTTAAGCCTTTCCCCGATAAATCCAGCTCTGGCCAGCCTTCTTCGGCGGCCTGGTCTATCAGTTGCAGCAGCTCGTCCTGGGTCATGGCGGGGTGGGTGGGGTAACCGTTTTACCCTTGGTAGCACAGGTAGCCTGCAACTGCTGCTAATAGCCGGGTTTCTTTTGGGTTTGGTCGTAGCAAGAGTAGAGTGATGCTCTACGTCAAAAACCTGGCCCACTGCGGTACCACCTCAGCGCTGCCGTACCAGGTCATCCCCGGTTGGGGAGAATGGTACACATTCTCCAGCACATGGTTATCGGCCCCCAGCAGGTGGGCAGCAGAAATGGGGGTAATGCCGTCTCCCCAGCAGTCGCCGGTACCGCAGGTAATGGCGTAGCTGTTGTAGGTAAACCAGTGCCGCCAGCGCTTCCCCAAAATCGCTTTGCCAGCCACGCAGACGTAGTTCACCGACCCATGAAATGCGCCTGGATAAGTCCCATTCACAAAATCCAGGTTGCGGCGGGTCCATCGCTCCTGGCTGGTGTGGGGAGTGCCCAGGGTGATTAGCGTCTTCACCTGAGGATAGGCCGCCCACACATTCTGGCGGTTGATATCGGCGCGGTGCACGGCGTAGGGTTTCTCCCCCAGGTAAATGCGGGCAATCCACCCCCCGGCAGAGTGGCCGACCAGATTAATCTGTTCAGCTCCGGTGGTTTCAAGCACAGACGTTACGGTCTGGTCAAGCTTTTGCAAAATGGGCCACATGGAGCGACCGGCCAGGGTGGGCCACCAGTCGCCTCGGGTCAGGGGCACGGTTGTTGCCTCAAACCCCAGGGAGTTTAGCTGTTGCTCCATGCCCCGGTAGGGGGCCGCTCCGGCCAGGTAACCGGGTAAAATCACCGTGGGTAATGCCATAGTCAGCTTGTTACTGTTGCGCTGTTTTACTGCCTACCCCCTATAGTCGTACGAATGAATCCAAATTCGCTACTGTAGGACAGGAACTTTGATCTTTTCGGTTTATTCACACTTTGCGATTAGAGTCAAAACGACGGGAATGTAGGAACAGCATCGGGCTTTACGGGGGAGGTGTTTGGCCATGAACAACGGTAGATTTTTGCGGGACCTGGGAGGGCAACTCAAACAGCCCCAGTGGATAGCGGTGATTCTATCCCTGGGATTTCATGGGGTTTTATTTGCGGCGGGGCCATCGTTCTCCAGTCTGAACATGAACGCCCTGGGGGGTGATTTGCCCGAGGCCGAGCGGCGACAGGTACCGCTGATTGAACTCACCCCCGAAGAGCAGAGTCGCCTGCCCGATTTTTCCAGCTCTCCCTACGATTTGTCGGCCCAGGGAGAGGACCCGTTTCAGCTATTTCCGCCATCGGGGTCGAGCCTGCCCCTGAATCCCCAGCCTGAGGATTCCTCAGATCCGCTGCAGTCATCCCCTAATGCCAGACCGCCTGGCTCGGCTTCTTTTGGCCTGGTGCCGCCTTACACCCCTCCCCAACGCCCTGCCATCAGGTTTCCCCTCCGGCGTTCTCCCCTGTCGGGTTTGCCCCGCCAACCATCAATCTCCAATGGCATCCCCATGCCGCCACCGGAGAGTACTCCGACTCCCACTGGGCCAGATGAAGAGTCGACTCCGATAGAACTAGACCCGGATCCACCCGGTGGTCCGACGGCATCGGACCTGGCCCTGGCTGACCCTGAAGATCAGGCGGCGGGGACGATGTCTTCTCCTTTAGATGGCACCAACGGCGGTGGTGGGGAAGAATCTCCTCAAGACCCCCTTCAGGACCATCTTGAGGACCTGGCCTATCGCCCCGAAAACACCACCGAGGAAGAGGCTGACGCTAACCTGGAAGCCTGGCAGGCTGGCCTGGAAGAGCGCCTACCGGGAGAACTTGAGACAGCATCGGAACCTGTAGAGATACAGATCTCCTATGTGCAACGGTTATGTCTGGACCCAGAACCCAAAGACGCCCTGCTGGGTCTGCTAGCCCTGCCTGGCGAGGCGGGCGGTGACCTGGAGTTATTTGCCCAGGTGCTGAAAAGTACCGGTTATCCGTTTCTTGATCAGGAGGCGGTGTTTGCCCTTAATGACCTGCAGGCATCTCCAGACACCGATAAATCTGAGGGTGCGCTTCCGGTGCTGGAACCTGCGGTTTTGTACCAGGTACAGGTGAATGTTGAGTATGACCAGGACAGCTGCATTGACCGAGAAACGTTGCTAGAAGAAATTAAGGCCAATCAGGAAGCGTCCCAGGGCACTCCATCGCCATCTTCCAGACCGTCTGAAACTCCCAGCCAGTCTCGGCCCTCGCCCACTCCAGAGCCCTCGCCCACTCCAGCGCCAGAGTCTAGCCCTGGGGAGACCGATGAGCCTGCCTCTGAGCCAGAAGCGCAACCCGAATCGCCTGAGGCACCTGGGGCCGAAGCGCTGCAATAGCCTAAAAAAGGCAGCCACTGGGGAAATCTGGATTATTGGCTGAGAGGATCTTTCAACCAGATTTGCTGGGGAATGCCGATGCGAATTTCGCTCTGGTCAAAGGCCATTTTCAGGCGTCGGCGCAGTTCTCGGGCCACGTTCCACTGCTGCAGGGGTTCGGTTTTAATCCACAGACGAATCATAATGCCCGTGTGGGATAGTTGCTCGACCCCCAACAGTTCATGGGAGTCTTTAATTAAAGCCCCCCACTGGGGATCTTGAGCCATTGTGTCGGCGGTTTCGCGAATGATGGTAAGGGCCTGGTTAACGTCGGTTTCGTAGGCCACCTCAATGTAAAAATCTGCCCTGGCCCAGGTGCGCGACATATTTTCGACCTGCACAATTGAGCTGTTGGCAAAGGTAATCAGGTTGCCCTCGGTGCTGCGAATTTGGGTAATGCGTAAGTTCAGGTTTTCCACCAACCCTGAGACTTCCTGCAGCCCGGCACTGGCCCCAATTCTGACAAAATCGCCGATGCGAAACTGGTCTTCCAGCAAAATCATAAAGCCGTTCACCAGGTCTCTGACCAGGCTCTGGGCGGCGAAAGAAAGCACCAGGGCGATGGCCGTTCCCAGGGCCAGCAGTGACCCAGGAATCAGGTCGAGCATCTGCAGTACCCACAACACCCCAATGGTATAGACCAGCACCATTTTGAAGCCCTTAATAACCTTGGTAATGGTGGTTACCCGCTGTAGGTTAGCCGGGGTCAACGATAAATCTTCGGCCAGGTTTTGCATCAGCCGGTCAACGGTCAAGTTAATGAGTCGGTTGACCAGGCCAATCACAAACCAGGCTACCAGCAGAATAATGGGCACCACGATCAGGTTGCGGGCAATCCCTCTGGTCTGGGGAAAGGTATTGAAGCTGTAGGCCAGGCCAGAGGCCCAGAGAAAGGCCAGAGACCAGAACAATAACCACCGAAAGAACTGCACAATTTGCAGTCGACGCCGTAGCCCCAGGTGCTGTTTCAACCCTTCTAATAACCGTAAGCCGGGTTCTGCTTCGGGAAGATCTACGGCGGGGTACTCCTGGGTGCGAATCAGGGCCGATTCGGCAGAGTGGCGATGGTTCAACGCTTTTTCTCGCTTTCCTAAAAAAGCCCAACCCGCCCCCAACACCAGAGACAGCAAGACAACTGCGGTGAGTATCCTGACGACTCGATTAATTTGCTCTCTTCTGGCTTCTGGCTGACGCAGCTCAATCGCCTGACGCAATTCTGTCTGTAGAATCTCTTGCCACTGAGTTGCGACCTGTTCTTTACTGCGGGAATAGTATTGGGCATCGGCATCGGTGGCGGTGAGCAGCACTCTGGGTTCAGGGATGTTGGCATCCTGGGCAAACAACACGGGATATCCTTCTACCCGTTCAATAATCACCTCCAGGGTTTTGGGGTCCAGCACCGGTTGCTCAGTTAGCCTGCTGGGAATGAGGTGCTGCAGATTGGCTTCGACCTGTCTGGCTCGGGCCTCTACTGGCACGCTGGACGGAGTCGTGCGATTAAACACCGCAGGAGAGGCAATGTTGAACAGGCTTTTGCCGTCCAGGGTAATGCTGGTCACTTCCAGGTTGCCGACCCGCTGCACCCCTGGCGGGAGAGAGGAAGACGCATTGAGCGAGGGTAGCCCCGGCAGTTGGGCCATGCCTGCTGAGGGGGGTGCTACGACCACCGTAAGGGCCGTAATTGCAGCCACAATCAGGATTTGAAGCCAGGAACGCAGCCCAAATTCAAGCATCTGTCTCATAGCGTTGGTTGTTCCGCAGGAAGCCACCCTCCAGCATAGGGGAGTAACAGGGCGGGGGAAGCAAGCTGCGAAGAAGTTGTGGGGAAGCCTCCGCCATCCGGAGCTGGGGTTATTGCACCAATTCGCTGGGATTCAAAGCTCTCCCTGGCATAGCAGCACAACGCTAGAGCGAGGACTCACGGGATAAAAAGCCCCATCTACCACAGGGGACTCTTCGGGATAGCAAAAGTCCCGAGGCGGAGCAATAGCCGTATCGACAATGCGGTGCCAGCGTTCATGCTCTTGCAGGGGCGGCAGTTGAAAGGTAAGCGCTTCCCAATAGGCGTTCAGCATAACGTGGATTTGTTCTCCTGCATTGGGATAGTGCAGAGTAAAGGCTAGGGAACGAGATTCGTAGGACCAGTCGGGCTCTCCCAGCCGCACCCCATGCCAGACAATATAGGGTTCATGGTGAAAGGAGTCTGTTACCCGCAGTAGATGTTCAATGCGAAATACTTTCAGCGTTTGGATGAAGTGAATTAAGCCCTGGGTAAACCGCACCAGATGGTGCTCTTTTTCGACGGAATCCCAGTTAAACCAGCTGATTTCGTTATTTTGGCAATAGGCGTTGTTATTGCCTCGCTGGGTGCGTCTGACCTCATCTCCCATGAGCAACATGGGCGTGCCCTGGGCTATGAATAGCAGCGTCAGAAAGTTTTTAATTTGCCGCTGACGCAGTTCTTCAATGCCCCGATTAGGGGAGGAACCTTCAATCCCGCAGTTCCAGCTGTAGTTATCATTGGCACCATCCCGGTTAAATTCATTGTTGGCCTTGTTGTACTTGCGGTTGTAGCTGACCAGGTCGTTTAAGGTAAAGCCATCATGACAGGTGACAAAGTGGATGCTGCGGTTAGGTTCCCGGTTGGGTGCTGTGTAGATATCGGGGCTGCCTAATATCCGCGCTGCCAGGTGGGGAACAACCCCCGGATCTCCCTTCACAAACTGGCGCACATGGTCACGAAAGGGGCCATTCCATTCCGCAAAGCGATCGCCGATAAAGGTACCCACCTGGTAAAGGCCAGCAGCGTCCCAGGCTTCGGCAATAATTTTGGTGCCCGCCAGAATGGGGTCTGACTCAATGCTCCACAAAATCGGCGGATCTTTCACCGGAATGCCCGACATATCTCGCGACATCACTGAGGCCAGGTCAAACCGGAACCCATCCACATGCATTTCCGATACCCAGTAGCGCAGGCTATCGAGAATCATCCGCCCCACTACCGCATGGTTGGCGGACAGGGTATTGCCGCAGCCGCTGTAGTTGGAGTAGTAAATCGGGTTTTCTTCAAGAATGTAGTAGGTTTTGTTGTCAATGCCCTTGAAATTGAGGGTCGGGCCTTCGTGGTTGCCTTCGGCAGAGTGGTTAAAGACCACATCCAGAATGACCTCAATGCCCTCCTTGTGCAGGGCTTTTACCATGTCTCGAAATTCGTTGACCGGGCCGACCGGGTCTTTGCGGGAACTGTAGCCCCGGTGGGGGGCAAAAAAGGCCATGGTGCTGTAGCCCCAGTAGTTTTCCAGTCCTGGGCGCACGTCCTGGGGATCAAACTGGTGAATGGGCAGCAACTCTACAGCGGTAATGCCGAGGGACTTGAGATAGGGAATTTTTTCAATCAGCCCCGCAAAGGTGCCCCGCTGTTCGTCGGGCAAATTGGAAGAAGAATGGCGGGTAAAGCCTCCCACATGCATTTCGTAGATCACACTTTTGGAGTAAGGAATCCGCAGGGGGCGGTCTCCTTCCCAGTCGTAGCTGCGGGTATCGACGACCACGCTCTTCAGGGCCGTGGCGCAGTTATCGCCGGGGGTAATGGCCGATTCGCGATCGTAGGTCTCATCTCCCACAATGGCGCGGGCGTAGGGGTCGATCAAAACCTTGGTGGCATCAAACCGATGGCCCTGGCTCGGGTCAAATGGCCCATGGGCCCGAAAGCCGTAAACCTGCCCCGTTTTTAGCCCCGGCACAAACACATGCCAGTAGTAAAAGGTGCGGTTCCACTTTGGGTCCAGGGTAATCACCCGGCTGGGCTCGGTCAGGTTGTCATGATCAAACAGCAGCAGATCTAAACCTGTGGCGTGCTTTGAGTAGATGCAAAAGTTAACGCCGACGGCATAGACGGTGGCTCCCAAGGGATAGCTTTGACCAGGTAAGACTTTGAGGCTCATAGCAAGCGGATAAACAGGATGGAGAGGGAGGGCAGTGGCTCTATCTAGGGTACTACTGAGCCGTTCCATGGTTGTGGGACTTTGATAGGGGCAACAGAAGGCTGGGATTCAGGCGACCCACTCAATGCTTTAGCACAACGGTACCACCCTGCCCCTGGAAGTCAAGTTTACCCAGCACCTGAGCTCAGCCTCCGGCTGGATATTGCGCCGGAACCCTCTGGGGTTGGGGCAGGGTAGGGGTTCTACAGCTCCTGCGGGCAAAAAGCAGTAGACAGAAAGTGTTGATAATCCTAAAGAATGTGAGGTCAGGGCGGTTGCTTGCCTCTGGTCCATTTCACAATATAACGACGTATTCTTTGCGAAATAGCCGATCAGCATGAATCAGAGAGACTTTATAGCATCCCTGGGCCCTGAAAAAATGGTGGTGAAACCCGGCACTAAGGTAAGGCTTCAGGACTTTGACCCATCCTTTACGGGCAAGTTTAAGAAACGGGAAGCGAAAGAACTCCTGCCATTAGGCATTCAGCAGCTAGCGGAGTTCCAGGATAAGCTCTATGCCCAAAATATTTATGCTCTGTTGCTGGTCTTTCAGGCCATGGATGCTGCCGGTAAAGACAGCACGATTAAGCATGTGATGTCGGGTATTAATCCCCAGGGATGCCAGGTGTTTAGCTTTAAGCAACCTTCCACAGAGGAACTGGACCATGATTACCTCTGGCGGTCGTTTAAAGCATTGCCTGAACGGGGACGCATTGGCATTTTTAATCGCTCCTACTACGAAGAAGTTTTGGTGGTCAGGGTCCATCCAGAGCTTTTAACCAGACAACAGCTGCCGCCCCAGGCGAAGGAAAAGCACATCTGGAAACAGCGGTTTGAGGAAATCAACAATTTTGAAAAATATTTAGTCAACAACGGCATTATAGTGCTGAAATTTTTCTTAAATGTATCGAAAGATGAACAAAAGTCTCGTTTCCTAGAACGCATCGAACGCCCCGAAAAAAACTGGAAATTTTCCGTTAGCGATGTCAAAGAGCGAGGATATTGGGACGATTATATGAAAGCCTATGGAGAGGCCATGACCGCTACCAGCACTGACTGGGCCCCATGGCACATCATTCCCGCCGACCATAAGTGGTTTACCCGGTTGGCAGTGGCCTATTTTATTGACGAGAAGTTGCGATCGCTCAACCTCGCCTACCCTGAAGTAGAGCCCAACCACTTACAGCGACTGCAGGATGCCAAAGTGCTGCTAGAGCAAGAATCCTAGGAGAATTCTTGAAAAGCAAATACCACCGAGTAGGGGCGCAGGGCCTGGGCCCTTTGGCAGGGCCTCACAAAACAGGTAAGTTTGTTTCAAGAGATCTCCTTAGGAATGAGGATTTTATAACATCCAATTTTTGTAGGGCAGGCATCCTGCCTGCTCTTGGACAGCCGAGACGGCTATCCCACGTGATTGAATCCCCATTCCTTAAACCCTGAACGGGGGATCATCGTTAAGAACTGTAGTCTGTGTGAACAAACGCTACGCTTGCTCAAGAAAACCAACACCCCCTGGTCAGCCCTGGGAAAATTCTTCACTATAGGATTATGTAATCATAGAGGTGTTGAGTATGAGTACGCGAATAGTTACTCAACGGCAAAAATTTTTAGACACCACAACCCTTTGGGATCGGTTTTGTGGCTGGGTTACGAGTACCAAAAACCGCCTTTATATCGGCTGGTTTGGAGTTTTGATGATCCCCACTCTGGCGGCGGCCAGTATTTGTTTTGTGCTGGCCTTTATCGCCGCCCCGCCGGTTGATATCGACGGCATCCGTGAACCCGTTATCGGGTCTATTCTGGGCGGCAACAATTTAATTACGGCGGCGGTGATTCCCACCTCTGCGGCCATTGGTCTACATTTTTATCCCATTTGGGAAGCCACGTCTCTGGCGGAATGGTTCTATAACGGTGGCCCCTATCAGCTGATTGTGCTGCACTTTTTAATTGGCATTTGGGCCTACCTGGGGCGTCAGTGGGAACTCAGCTACCGGTTGGGGCTGCGCCCGTGGATTGCGATCGCCTTTTCGGCCCCGGTGCTGGCGGCAACGGCGGTGCTGCTGATTTACCCCATCGGCCAGGGCAGCTTTTCCGAAGCCCTCCCCCTGGGCATCGCCGGCACCTTCCACTACATGCTGGCCTTTCAGGCCGAGCACAATATTTTGATGCATCCCTTCCACATGCTGGGGGTATCAGGAATTTTTGCCGGGGCGCTGTTCAGTGCGCTGCACGGTTCCCTGGTGTCCTCTAGCCTGATTCGCGAAACCACCGAAATGGAATCGCTGGATGCAGGCTATCGGTTTGGTCAGCAAGAACCCACCTACAACTACCTGGCCGGTCACTACGGCTATCTGGGCCGGGTGCTGATTCCCCCCTTCGCCAGCGGCAATTCCCGCGCCTTCCACTTTTGGATGGCGGCTCTGCCCACGGTGGGTATCTGGTTTGCGGCCCTGGGGGTAGGTTCTATGGCCTTCAACCTGAATGGCTTTAACTTCCAGCATTCCATTCTGGACAGCAGCGGCAAAGTGATCGACACCAACGCCGATGTTATTAACCGGGCCAACCTTGGAATTCAGGCGATGCATGCCCCCAATGCCCACAACTTCCCGCTGTTGCTGGCTGGCGGTGAAGCGACTCCGGTCTCGGTGGCACCCACCCTGGAGATACAAAGCTAACCCACTCTGACCGTTGATTGTTGAACCAGAAACCGGGATCTCCGTCAGGGGCACGATCTATCGCCATCGCCCCGGAGTCCCGGTTTTTGGGTGAGGCATGATAGTCAGGCAGGCAAGATCCCTGCCTTTCAACAGCCGAGACAGCGATCTCCCAGCCCTCCGTTTACCGCGAAACCCGGTGGGGGCAACTACGCTTCAACAACTCCCAGGCATCTTCTCGGGAAAGGGGCTTGGCGAAAAAGTAGCCCTGGCCGTAATCACAACTTTCATCTTTGAGCATATGCACCTGCTCAATGGTTTCAACCCCTTCGGCCACCACTTCCATACCCAGCTTTTTACCCAGGGTCAGAATGGTATGAATAATGGCCTGATCTTCCAGGCTTTGCTCCAGCCGCCCCACAAAGGACTTATCCACCTTGAGGGTATCCATCGGAAAGCGGTGGAGATAGCTCAGGGAAGAATAGCCGGTGCCAAAGTCGTCGATGGCTAACTTCAGGTCCAGGGATTTGAGCCGCAGCATCAGGTCAATGGCGGCATCCACATCGCCCATCACCATACTTTCGGTAATTTCAAGGCGCACACAGTCCCCTCGGACCCCGGTTTCCCTGATGGTCGACTCGATCTGGTTAACCAGATCAGACTGACCGAACTGCCGGTTAGATAGATTCACGCTCATGGTCAGGTGCTGCAATTCGGGAAATTCCTGGTGCCAGGTGTGCAGTTGACGGCAGGCTTCCTCAAAAATCCACTGGCCCAGGGGCATAATCAGACCGGACTCTTCTGCCGCCGGAATAAAGGCACTGGGCAAAATAAAGCCCCGGTCTTTCTGGTGCCAGCGCACCAGAGCCTCGAATCCAGCCAGATCTCCCGTCGCCAGATGAATAATGGGCTGGTAATACAGCAAAAACTCCTGATTATCCAGGGCTGTGATCAGGTCGCTTTCCAGCTGCAGACGGTTCACTGCCTCAGTCAACATACCTGCCGCAAAAATCTCAAACCTGGATTTACCCAGGGCTTTGGCCCGATACATGGCGGTGTGGGCATCGCGCAACAGGTCAACCGGTTTATGGTCAAACCCGGTCTGGGTAATGGCCATACCCATGCTGATGGTGCTGGGCAACTTCTGGCCATTCAGTATTAAGGGTGCGGACAGGGCGTTCTGCAGGTTATCCATCTGATGCCCGGCGGTTTCGGCATCTACCCCCGTGAGCAGCAGGGCAAATTCATCGCCCCCCACCCTGGCTATCTTGGCATCGGTCCCCAGATATTGCCGCAACCGCTGGGCCAGCATCACCAGCACCTGGTCGCCCGCCTGGTGCCCCAGGCTTTCGTTGATTACCTTAAACCGGTCAAAGTCCATAAAGACAACGATGACCGGAGCCTCTTCGGCATTACCCCTGGTCTGGTGTAGGGCTTTGTCGATAGCCCCCATAAAGGCTTCGCGGTTGGGCAGGCGGGTCAGGGGGTCGTGGGTACTGCGGTAGAACAGCTTGTAGGCCATCACCGTACCCGCAGTGGCGAGAATGCCCAGGGCCGGCTCTGCCAGAGGAACCCAGATTAACTGACTAACGGCTAACCACCCGACCCCACCCAGGGCTACAATAGCCAGGCTATTGGCCGCCAAAAAGCCAACCGGACGGCGGTTCATCCAGGTAATGCCCCCGGCAATGAGGCACCAGATCAGGAGCCAACCGGCTTCTAACCAGGGCGGTAGCGACCGATAGAGCGCATTCTGGTAGGCCATCACGTCCAGCATTTGACTGAGCATCTGGGCGTGGATGACGACCCCCGGCATGGTGAATTCCTGGTCTTGATTCGAGCTGAAAGGGGTGTAAAAGTGATCTTTTAAGCTGGGGGCGGTGGTGCCCACCATCACGATCTTGCCGGCAATTTGGTTGGGGTTAAACCGACCGCTAAGCACCTGGCTGATGGACAGCTGCTCTGCGGGTGCCCGGCGGCTATGGTAGTTGATCAAAGTTTGATAGCCACTGCTGTCTACCGCCTGGTAGCCCCCGGTGCCCTGGTTTAAAGCGGGAATGACAACATCATTGAGATACAGAGCATTTTCGTCATAGCGAAAGTTTTCGGGAGCAATGTTCAGGTGCTTCATCAACACCCGCAGGACGAAGGAGTAATGTCCTTGCTCCGAACCCCTAACGAATAGAAGATTGCGACGAATAATACCGTCTGAGTCAGTGGGAAAATCGTTAAAGCCAATACGTTCTCTGGGCACCGAAGGAGGGGGAGGCACATCCCCCAGCTCGCGAGAACTGCCCACGTTCATGATGGCGATTAAATTGTCGGCATCGAGTTCTGCTTCTAACTCGGCTTTGCCCGGGGGACGGGACGTACTGCGATACAGGTCTAGCCCGATCACCGTTGGATTATGGCGCTGTAAAATGTCGAGCATTTTGGCCAGGTCTCGATCGGGCAGGGGCCAACCATATTGCTGGATGTCTTCTTCGGTAATGCCAACGATGGTTAGACGCGGGTCAAGGTCCTGGTCGGGGAGCGATCGCACTAACTGATCGAAGGTAAACAATTCAGCGGGTTCGAGTGCCCGCATGAACTTTAAGCCGGTAACCGACCCCATGGCCAGCAGGCTCGACAGGAGAATAATGCGACCTCCAGCAGACAGCGAAGTTGCGCCAGCCTGGGGGAGCATCTGCCGTAATACATTAAAAACTTTATTAAGATAGACTTTCACGTTAGCGAGAACTCGTTAATTAAGGGGGTTTCTAACGGCGGACGCACCCACTGAATCAGTCTTTCTATTTTCTAGCGAAGTCAGAGAAAAACTGAGAGATATGGATATGTGACGTAACGGTTTGTCTTTTAAGTTTAGACTGCCCAAATCAAAAGCTGAAATAAAGGTTAAATGACGACGGCTTCCCGCTTGATCATCAGTCCCCTGAAAAGTCCATGCCTTAGCAGGCTTTAGGTAATGGCTGCTCTACGGGCATCCACCTGAGACTGCACCGCCACAGGTTGACCAGTTGCCATTCCGTCTGCTCCCCCAGGTCGACGACCAGGCTGCCCTGCTCGCTGGTAGCGGTCCTGGCCATCCAGATGCCCTCTAGGGTAACCTCTACCCAGGCATAGTCGCAGGGGTCTATGGTCAGAGATTGATTGCCTTCTGCATGACGCCAAAAAGCGGTAACCCCAGGCATTTTTGTAGGCAGCAACAGCGATCCCCGGCCAGCCTGCACAAACATAGATTGCCCTACCCGTAGGGCAAAAACGCTGCGCTGGGCCACAAACGCCTCGGGGGTCGTGGCCAGCTGCTCCAGGGTGATATCGGTATCGGAATAGAAAATTTTTAACATGACCCGTTAATCTGAAATGTAATGTCTGGTAAGACCGAATCGTTAGGGCTGCGGCCCCGGTTTTCGATTCGTCAAAATTGGTTCAATGACAGCGGTTGCTTAAACTGGCCATCAGGCTGCACAACTCTTAAACAGGGTTGGCGTTGTCGCCAGCGCCGGGCAGAGGAGGGCAACTTTTTAATAGAGAAACGGCGGGCCACGGGGAAAATGGGGTTTCCCCAGGGTAGAAAAAATAAGCACCACAACCCCCGCTTCTCGGTTGGCGGAAGCGGGGGCAGGGTAACTGGGAAATAGGTACAAATTTTTCCAGGTTTTCCACCTGGAGACCCAAGATTTTGCTGGCTTAATGGGGGAGCAAAATCGGGGAGTAAGTTATCCCAGTCGAAGTACAGGTTGTCGTCTGTACTGCCCGCTTCGCCAACGGCGACCGGCGCCGTAAATGCAGTAATCTCGCCCTCTAGTGCCTGGCCAACTGATTAGCCATTGGCCTGTAGCGATCATGGGGTAGACAAATTCTGCCGCCCTGGCTACATGGCAGACGACACCGCCAGGTTGGATGGTCATCATTAGATGGATGCCAGTAGTCAGTAATCGTTTCACAGCAGAATTCCTCAAGCAGTAAGACTTAAGTACTCGATGGGGTCAGGTGCTATGCCAAGTCCGGCTCGAAATGTGTCATTGCCTCTCAGGGAAAACTCCACCCTTGGACTTGGACAGGCTCTTTACCTTGGACAGGTTACCTTGGACAGGGTTTAAAGCTGGGGTTTTCCATCTGGCAAAACCCTGGCTAGCACCTTGAACCTGATGAAAACAGGAAAAGGGCTGCCTGAAGCAGGCTGGTGGAAGGGAAAGACCAATAAATCGTTTTAACCGAGACCACAGTAACCTGCGATATGATAATACTACATGCGTAATACAAAAGTGTCTAGACTATTGTTAAATGACATTGGATGAGTTTTTGTGACTCATCGCGGTGAATATCCGGGCTTTGCCGATCTGATTCTAAAGTCCTCACTGATATTCCCAGATCTTGTAGATGATGACTCCGGAGGTGTGCCTGCAGATGCCAACCCTTACCCGCGTATCAACGACTGAGATGGAAGTTACCAGCATTCGTCTGGAACGTTCGCTGAAGGAAAAGCTGAAAGCCCTGGCAGGGGACCGGGGCTATCAGGCGTTGATTCGGGAGGTGCTCTGGCAATACATTGAGAGCACGGCGGGGGAGCCTCAGGGCAGTTTGCATGAGGCTGATATTCGGGCTAGCTTTGAGGCCATCTCTGCACAGGAGCAGACCTGTGCCCTGACGGGTAAACCCATTGGTGCAAACCAACCCATGCGCCTGGGGCTGACAACCAAAGGGGCATTGGTGCCGCTTTGCGCCGATGCCTAACCTGTAAAAAATTGCCGAAAATCTTCATCCTGCTGACTCAGTTGAACCCAGGATACGCCCTGCTGTTTCAAGATATCCACCAGCCGGGCGCAGGCAGGACGTTCAGTGGCATAGTGGCCCGCGTCGATGAGCACGACATTGCGATCGCGCCCTTCCTGAAACTGGTGAAACTTACAGTCTGAGGTCAGGTAAGCCTGGGCCCGGGTTTTCTCCACAGCTTTTAAAAAGCTGGCTCCCGACCCGCCCAGCACCGCCAGACGACTGACGGTCTGGTTCAGGTTAGCGGCAGGGGAATAAATCAAGTGGGGGGGCGACAGCTTTTGCTGAATCAGCTCCAGCAAACTTTTCAAATTCAGGGCAGGGTTAAGGATGCCCACCCGCCCATAGCCCATGCCATCCTGGGTGGGCACTACGGGTTCTGGACACTCCAGGTCTAGCAGTTGGGCCAATACATCGGCGGTGCCATCGTGTACCTGGTCGAAGTTAGTGTGGGCACTGTAGAGGCCGATGCCGTGAGTCATGCTGAGCCTTACCATCTCTCCCACCGGGTCCCCCTTTTGGACGGATGTTAGGGGGCTAAAAATTAAGGGATGGTGGGCAAAAATAAGATTGACACCGACCCCCTGCTGCCGCAAGCTGAGGGCCTCTTCCATGACCGCCAGGGTAGGGGTGAGACAAACTAACACCTGCGCTGGCTGATCCAATACGCCGGGTTCAATCTGCCAGCCGCAATTGTCCCAGCTTTCTTGCCAGGCAGGGTTAGCCCAGGTTTCAAACCAGTGGATCAGATCAACAACGGAAAGGGGCATAGACGGTTCCAGAAATCACTTACCAAAGAGACGGGCGGCACCTTTAATGATGTCAGCCTTATCTAGCAGGCTACCTGATATCACAACTGAAGCCGCCGCAATCATGACGGTGCGAGAAATGGCCAGGTAATCGCGAGAAAGCTGGAGAAACCTCTCTTCCCAGTCTTTGCTGCGTTCCCCGTTCTGAGAGATGGGTTCTACCTAAACTGCCGCCGACCTCCTCATTCTAAAACCAGTCCGTCATTGGCAGGGTGTTGATTGCAGCCTGTTGCAGGGCCATGGGGTACAGGCTGCCTGACCAGTGAGTGAAGCTTTAAAAAAACCGAAAGCTGCGGTGAAGTTCTCCGCAGCAAGAATACATTAAATCCTGGCCAGGGCTAGAGGCGGCAGCTTTGCCTGTGGCAACCTACCTGTGTTAAGCAGGACCTGGCTTAGCAATGGCCGAAGTGGTCTATGGTTGAATGTCACTGACATAAGGCTGGTGGGCAGTGCCCACCCTACGGCAGATCAAGGCTTTCAGCAATTTGCAGGGGTTGATTTCAGCTTAATTCAGTGACATTCGTCTATGGTTCTCTAGCTCACCAGGTACTCTCTAATATCGGCCTGGCGCTTGCGTAGCTTGGTCAGGGCTTCCCGTTCAATCTGCCGCACCCGCTCACGGCTAATGGAGAGCCTGGCACCAATTTTGGCCAAGGTCATGGTTTTGCCATCAGAAAGCCCAAATCGGAGGGAAAGGACTTCTTGCTGCTGAGGAGTTAACTCGCTCAGTAGCTTTTCCAGATCATTTTTTAGGGAAGATTGGGTCGCAAAATCTTCGGGGGTTTGGCCGTCGTCTTCCAGCAGTTCGACCAGTTCGGTGTCCTGGTTATCGCCGACCTTCAAATCGAGGGAAAGGGGGGTGCGAGACTTTTCTAGATAGTCGCGCACCTGCTTGGTAGTCAGGTTGCATTCTTCGGCCAGTTCATGGACGGTGGCGGCGCGACCATACTCCTGAGAAAGCTTACGCTGAGCTTTCTTAAGCTTGTTCAGCTTTTCGGTGATGTGGATGGGTAGGCGAATGGTGCGGCTCTTCTCTGCGATCGCGCGAGTAATGGCCTGGCGAATCCACCAGTAGGCGTAGGTTGAAAATCGGTAGCCCTTGGTGGGGTCAAACTTTTCGACCCCCCGTTGCATGCCGATAGTGCCTTCCTGAATCAGGTCTAGCAAATCTACATTGCGCTTGATGTATTTCTTAGCCACCGACACCACCAGTCGCAAATTGGCCTCCACCATCTTGCGCTTAGCCAGGCTACCTTCCCGCAAAATTTGCTTAAGCTCAGCCAGGGTTAGCCCTTCAGACTCTGCCCACTCTTGAGTAGACAGTTCCCGTCCAGTCGTTTCTTCTAAAGAAGCCTTCTTAGCCTCAAGCTTGGCCAGGCGTTGCACCTGCTTGCCTAAGACAATCTCTTCTTCGTGGGTGAGCAGAGGAACCTTACCGATTTCTTTCAGGTAAGTACGGACCAGGTCTGAGGAGTTTTGCACGGTTCTCATGAATAGGGGGGGGAGACACTAACGGCGGTTAAGCTAAAAATGACAGATGCGACTGCCCTTGACGAAACTCAACTCGTCGTCTAGGCGACACACCTGGGCCAGCACATCCGATTTTACTTACGGCTCAGGGGCTGAGGTTTTGATGCAGAAAAGATGAGAAGCAGACCGTAGAGAAAGGGTTATGGCTTCGAAGAAGACTTTCTGTCTTCTACAGGGATGGGAATCATCTCTTCTTGAGAGGCGGTTTGCTCGGATAAAGCCTGAAGAATCGCCCAACCGATGCCCGCCAAAATGAGAAGTTCAGTCACAGAAGTTAAAGTTTCCATGTAAACTCGGGCCTTATCGCTTAACTATGTAAACAAGCGTAACATTTATGAAAGCATCCCGGAATGGCCATATGTACCTATTCCAGCCAGGGTCTCGCCCCTCAAATAAGGCAAAGAATATAGCGTTTAGGATTTCGCCGCTGCATCTTGGGTGACAAATTAGGAGGCCGAAAACGGAATAAATCCTTAAAAAGGAATAGATTCGTTTACAAAAAATTGAGTGAGCACTCTCATGATTTGCCAAACATGATTTCGCAAAGGGGCGAGACTGCTGAGCTTGCACCGCAGCTTTAGCAGTTCTCAGGCCGGTGAGGTGCAAACTTGATGAGCTGAAAGAAAAAAACAAGGCCACGGTTCGCCGCGGCCTTGCAGAGTTCTCATGTAATTATTCAATCAATGTTCAATCCAGGGCTGGAGTCGAACTAGCCCAGCAGTGCCTTGGCTCGATCTACAAAGTTATCAGCCGTTAAGCCGTTGATGGCCATCACCTGACCGGCACTGGCTGCGGTTTCGCCACGCTTCCAGGCGAAGGTGTCGCGGGGGGAAGTGCTGCGCAGCATAATGGGTTCGAGCATGGCGCTAGAGCCGCCGGTTACCCCAATCAGGGCATCGCCGCCAAAGAGCTGGTCAAATCCGGCATCATCCAAAAAGCCGCCGTCTGCCTCAGAGCAGGTGTCCCAGGCTACATCGGTGGGGCGATACAGGCGGCGGGGGCTGATCACCGACACAATGCGGCTACCAATACCGCTGGCCGCCAGTTGCTCCGCCGCTTCAAATACCGGAATCAGCGTCATATCCCCTATTACAGCAAAGACAACCACCTTGTCTCCAGCCGTAGACGCCAGTTCTATGGCACCATCCTGCAGGGCTTTACGGGTTTGCTCAAAGGTGGTGCGAATGGGCAGAGGCGACTTGCTAGCGGTAATGGTGATGCCCTTGTTGCGGGTGGTCAAGGCCCAGTCGTAGCAGACCTGAATGCTGTTGGCATCGGTGGGGAACAGAGGCAACACGTTGCCGTTACGCATCATGCCGGCAAAGTAGTTCTCAATTTCGGGGCGCTGGTGGGTCCAGCCGTTGCGCCCCTGTTCCAACGCCCCTGCGGTAAACAGGGTAATAGTCGAAGGGGTAGAACGGCGCAGTTCTGCCATGGCCTGGGTGACCGTCTGCCAGATGGGCAGGCCGTTGATGGCAAAAGACTCGTAGGAACACCACAGGGTGCGTGCCCCAAACAAAGCCTGGGCTGCCGCTAAACCGGCACAGGCATCTTCGCTGAGGGGTTCGTACACCTGCCCCTGGGGCTGCTGAAAGTAGGTTTCATCGGGGGTGGGGTGAATAATTTTCAGGGCCACGTTGATGTTGTTAATGCCAGAGGCCGCATTCCCATCAGCGTTAGTGACCACGAATTGGGGATCTTGCTGACCCACGTGGGCCACCAGCGCCCCCATGGCCGTAGTCGCTACCTGCTTATCGCCCCCCACCGGAAACTCGTTGAGCGGCAGAGTGCCCAGGTCGGGAACCGGCAGCACTGACTCGGTCACTGCGGTTTGGGAACCGGGCCCCCCCATGGATCGCTCGTAGTTGGTGCGCACCAGATTCCAGGCGGCGGGGGGGAGGGCGCGGGCGGTGAGGGCCTCCAGAATGTAGTCTTTTTCCAGAGTATCGCCGGGATAGAGGTTGTGGGACTGGGCTCCCCGCTTGTGGACACCGGCCCCCTTCAGCTGCTTCACGATTAAGACAGTCAGGGTGCCCCCCAGGGCCGACCTGGCAGCTTTGTCGGTAGCCTCCAGCACGGCCTGGGTAAAGGCCAGGCGCTGGTTGAAGGAAAAGGCGGTGCTATCGACATAGGGGCCGGGCTGGTTGGCGTCGTCGTAGTCTTTGGCATCGACCAGGATGATTTCCTGGAAGCCATTCCCCCGCCAGTAGTTGATCATGGCTTCGTTGGACTGGGTGGACACCATGCTGTGGTGCTCCTGGGAGTAGCCGTTCCACACCAGGATGGGCAGGAAATTGGTGACGTTGGGGTAGGCCGTATGGAAGTGGCCAAAGCTGCTCATGATGTAGGGTTCGCCCAGTCCGCCGTCGCCGATGGTAACGGGGAACAGGGTGCCGGGGTGCAGCTTAGCCCCGGCCATGGCAAAGTGCTGGCCCTGACCAAGAGGACCGGCAGGATTCAGCAGGCCAGGAATTTGGCCCGACAGGTGACCCAGTAGACCGTGGGTTTCTCGGAAGCGATCGCACAACTGCTGTACGGTCTCAATCCCCATCGCTTCTAGAGACCGATCCAAAAATACGTTGCTGTAAAAGCCGGGGGCATGGTGGCCCACTTCCGTAATGATGTTTTTGTAGCCCAGCATGACCAGAGACGCAATGCCATCGGCAATGCTGGCAAAACCGCCGGGGTGGCCGGAAGACTTGCTGGCAGTCATCTGTAGAGTGAGATACCGCAGCGCCTCTGCCGCTAGCAGGGTCTGATAGACCGCGACCGGGTCAGACGGAGATGAAATCGCGGTCTGCCCCTCAGCAATGGCAGGCTCCTTACCATAAATGTCAAAATCGGGGAGAGCTTCGCCAAAATGCTGAATACCTTCGCAAAATGCCGGAATGCTGGGTTTTATGCTTACAGCCGTCATGCTTTGAGACCTAACTAGCGCCAAAGATACCAATCTTTTCCAGTCCCATAAACAGACTAGAGCCTTCATCCAGAAGCTTGCTGATGGAATTGGAAATCGTTGTTTACCATCCTACACATGGACGGGACGCCATAGGCTTCTGTTTTTACCCGATCATCACAACCGAGCCGAGCCGATCATGTTCCACGAAGGGTACTCTTGGCAAGAGTTTGGGAGTTTGGCCAACATTCAGTCAGGGGAAATGCGGGTCAAAAAACTTCATTTATCAGGATTAATTTTCAAGAAAGAAATCATAGACTCAGCTCAATCCATGATTATTCCTGCCCCCCGCCCTCTGGCCCCCCGCCAAAGAGGGGAAGTTATTCTGCATACGACTTGCGGAAGCAATCCCGAACTGAGGTTGTTGCCGCTCATGCCGCCTTATCCTCAACTCCTAAACAATCGGCTGTACAGCGTTTCATGCTGCATGCTGGCGAGGGAACTGCCCCAACTGCTCAGGGGGGTGGTGTCGAGGTCTGCTGTCAGGCAATACCCTGCCGTGGCATCCAGCACCGGGGTGAGTTCCAGAAGGATCTTCTGCCCCACGGTTTGGCCCAGGGGCACCAGTTTAATGGCCGCCGCAATCAGGTTAGTGGCCCAGCTCTGGAGATATCCCAGCACCATAGTTTGAGACTCAATTTGCCAGTGGGTGGCCAGCAGGCCACAGCTCACCGCAAAATTGCAGGGGGTGTCTAAGGCGTCAATCCACGGCTGCAGATCGGGTTCTAGCTGGGTAGCCATGCGATTTAGCGCCCGTCCCATGGCCCAGCTTTGTTGTCGGCTTTCTTCGGTATCTCGCAGGGCAGAGAGATAGCGGTTCAGGGCCAGAACTGTGGTTTGGTCGGATTGGGCGATCGCATAGCCCACCTCCTTCATCGCCACTGCATCCAGCCGCACCAGTCCCCACTGCAACTCCTGCTCTAGCCATTGCACAACGGCGTGCGGTGTCGTGAGTTGGCCCTGTTGTACCAGGGTCTCCAAGCCTTCGGAATAGCTGTAGGCCCCCACTGGCAGGATGGGGCTCACTAACTGCAAAAGCCGTTGTAAGGCCTGGGTTTCAGGAATGAGCATGGGTATGGCTGTGGGAGTGACTATGGGAACCACTGTAGGCTCCGGTTTCGGGTTCAAATGGCAGGGTCGCCGGCGTGATGGTAAAGTCGCCCAGTTGCAGGACCATGCCTTCAAGCACCGGGTCTGACTCTAGTTTGAGGCAGTCGGGCGTTAACTCTAAAGGTACGTGGCGATTCCCCAGGTGATAGGCCGCTTTCATCAGCTGGAAGGAAGTCCTGGCCTGAACCAGCACAACGGGTTGAGGTTTGGCCAAGACTCGTAGCAGCTCACCATCAGGGGAAGCCAGTACTGTATTGTGCACCAGGGTTGCACCCCGGGGCAGGTTGAGATACACCGGAGTGCCATCGTCGGCGATAAAGCGATGGCGGGTTTTCTTCCGTTCGTCGGCAGTTAGAGAGAGAGTGGTCGCTACCGTTACCTGGGCATCGGGCGGCAGCACGTGGATAACCGTAAACACAGTGGAGTAAGGACAGGTAGGTTTTGCATCGTTTTAGTTCTACCACGGACATCCTCTTAAAAATGGTGAACCGAAACATTTGGGGTGAGCACTTGTGCCGTTGTCTGGGGCAGCTCTGGATGCAGCGGTGGCTATGGTGCGGGGTGAGCCTGGCGAAGATCATCCTTTTTAACCTGGAGTCATGCCCTGTCCCCGCTGGGGACGTTGCACGAACGACCAGTTCAGGTGAGCGCATGACGCCAAGGTCCGTTTCCCCAGGGCTAACCCATGATAAAGGTCTGGGAATTGCTCATACGGGCTATGGTCAGCAGATTTTTGGGCTTCATAACGCCCAAGTTTGGATTATTCACTCGTTACGGAAACGGTTAATTTCTGCAGCAAAATTTCATAACTCACAGCTATCAGAAATGCCCCCTTAACTGCAAAGACTTATTAAATATTCCTTAAGCCGTTTCTCTCCGGATAGGTGTAGTTCTGTAAATCAAACCCTCTCATCTCCCTGGGGATCGGATAACGTGATCGTTGGAGATAAAAAGCAGTTACTGCAAACTTTCACAACAGTTAACTTGTTTAATTTACGGCCATAGCATAATTCAATTGGAGATTGCAGGGGGTAACCAAAGCTGGTCTGATTTTTAGCGAAAACCTAGTTTTAGTGAACAGAAAATTAGTGCCCAGAAAAGCTTAAGCAAGTCTAAAGAAAAAATAGCTGATTTTTACTTTTTAGATTGCTTAGATGCCCAGTTCAGCACACAGAGCACGGCTATACTGAGGGATCAAGCTCTGGGACTGGACGGGGAGCCGGGTTTAAGCTTACTAACAGGCTTTGAGCGTCTTGCATAGTCGATAGGATTAATCTGACAGGCCGTTGTTGACCATTTCCTTGCCTGCTCCTGTCAGGTTTTGCAGATACAGGTTCTTTCCAGGGTTGTTGCCATGTCACCCACCGCCACCGAATCTAAAGTTAAGCCCGATGCGGCTCCCCAAGAAGGTGCTGCCCAAAAGAAAAAAGCTGCCGATGTTGACCGTCGCTTCAAACGGCTCGACATTACCATGAAGCGCCATCAGTACCGGGCCGATGCGCTGATTGAAGTGCTCCACATTGCCCAGGAAGCCTTTGGCTATTTAGAAGAGGACGTGCTGGAGTACATCGCCCACGGGTTGCAAATGCCCCTCAGCAAAGTGTACGGCGTTGCCACGTTCTATCATTTGTTCTCCCTTAAGCCCAGTGGGGCCCACACCTGCGTGGTGTGCATGGGTACCGCCTGCTATGTGAAAGGGGCCGGCAAGGTGATGGAAGCTCTGCAGGAAAAACTTGGCATTGAGGCCGGGGAAACCACCCCCGATGAGCAGGTTTCCCTGATGGCGGCCCGTTGCCTGGGGGCCTGCGGCATTGCCCCGGCGGTTGTCTTTGATGGCGAAGTGGGCGGCAAACTCAGTGCAGAACAGGCCGTTGCAAAAGTTGCTGCCTGGCTGCAGAAGTAACCCCGAGGGCCATTGCACGGTCCAGACATTGTATTGAACAAACGCCCCAAGGTTCACAGGAGAAGGGCATATGGACTTACAAGGATTGCAAGACATTGCGCAGGCAGAACGAGAGCGCCAGAAGCCGACCCGCATTCACTGCTGCACCTCTACCGGTTGCCGGGCGGCTGAAGCCATGGACGTGTACGGCAACCTGAAGCAGGCTGTTAAAGACCATAATCTGGATGACCAGATGGAAGTCATCGGCGTCGGGTGTATGGGCTTTTGTGGCCGGGGACCGCTGGTCCAGATTGACCCCACCGACGACCTGTACGAAGACGTTACCCCTGACCAGGCTGCAAGCATTATCGAAGCCCAAACCGGCGGTACGGCCCTGGCGACAAAAGGAGATTCGAACCATCCCTTCTTTGCCCGACAAACCAAAATCGTGCGGGAGAACAGTGGCAAGGTAAATCCCGAGCGCATTGAGGAATACATCGCCGTCGGCGGCTACCAATCTCTCTACAAAGCCCTCTATGAAATGACGCCAGCGGAAGTTGTTGACCAAATTTCTAAGAGCGGCCTGCGAGGACGGGGCGGCGGCGGCTACCCCACCGGTTTGAAGTGGGCCACCGTAGCCAAAATGCCGGGAGATCAGAAATACATTATCTGCAACGGCGACGAGGGCGACCCCGGTGCCTTTATGGACCGCAGCGTGCTGGAGAGCGACCCCCACCTGGTGCTAGAAGGCATGGCCATTGCCGGATATGCCGTAGGGGCGAACCATGGCTACATCTATGTGCGGGCAGAATATCCCCTGGCCATTCAACGGCTGCAGAAGGGCATTCAGCAGGCCAAGAAATACGGCTTGCTGGGTAGCCAAATTTTTGACTCCCCCTTTGACTTCAAGATCGATATTCGCATTGGGGCCGGAGCTTTTGTCTGTGGGGAAGAAACAGCGCTGATTCAATCCATTGAGGGTGGACGCGGCAACCCCATTCCCCGACCACCCTACCCGGCCCAAAAGGGACTGTACGGCTGCCCCACCCTGATTAACAACGTAGAAACCCTGGCTAACATCGCCACCATCATTCACCGGGGAGCTGATTGGTACGCCAGCATCGGCACTGAAAATAGTAAAGGTACTAAGATCTTCGCCCTTACCGGCAAGATCCGCAACAACGGCCTGATTGAAGTACCCATGGGAATCTCCCTGCGGGAAATCGTCGAAGACATGGGCGGCGGCGTGCCCGAGGGAGAGATCAAAGCGGTGCAGACCGGCGGCCCCTCTGGCGGCTGCATTCCCAAGTCCATGCTGGATACCCCCGTGGATTACGACTCCCTGAAAGCGGTAGGCTCTATGATGGGTTCCGGCGGCATGGTGGTAATGGATGAGACCACCAGCATGGTCGAGATTGCCCACTTCTATATGGAATTCTGCCGGGGAGAAACCTGCGGTAAGTGTGTGCCCTGCCGCACCGGCACGGTGCAACTCTACGCCATGCTGTCGAAGATTCTCAGGCGTGAGGCTACCGCCGCCGACCTGGCCACCATGGAGGCCCTCTGCGAAATGGTGCGCGACACCAGCCTTTGCGGTCTGGGCCAAACCGCCCCCAACCCGGTGCTGAGTACCCTCAAGTACTTCCGCAAAGAGTACGAGGACCTGCTGGTGCAGCCTGCCTACCTGAATGGCAAGGTGGCAAAGGAGGAGGTCGCCGCCACCCCATAGGTTCGGTGAAGCGGTAGCGGAACCCGACAGGGTAAAGATTTTGTCAGGTTCCATGACCTTCCACCCAACCGACAAAGCCGAGGAAAGTTGAGCAAGAAACGAGTTTTTGAGAAGGCAATCAGAGGTCAAGAATCATGGCCGTTAAAACACTCAAGATTGACGACAAAGACATTGCCATTGAGGCCGGGGCCACCATCATGGATGCGGCCCGAGAAGCAGGGGTGCCCATTCCCAAGCTGTGCCACCTGGAGGGGCTGCACCCGGTTGGCTCCTGCCGCCTGTGCGTGGTAGAAGTCGAGGGCATGAATAAGCTGCTCCCCGCCTGCGTGACCGAGGTCTGGGAAGGCATGGAAATTCACACCCAGACCGAGAAGCTGCAGGAATATCGCCGCATGGCGGTCGAACTCATCTTTGCCGAAGGTAACCATGTCTGCTCCATCTGCGTTGCCAACGGCGATTGCGAACTGCAGGATGTGGCCATTGATGTGGGTATGGACCACAGCCGTTTTACCTACCGCTTCCCCGACCGGGGGGTAGACCTGTCCCATCCTATGTTTGGCATTGACCACAACCGTTGCATCCTCTGTACCCGCTGCGTGCGGGTCTGCGACGAAGTAGAAGGTGCCCACGTATGGGATGTAGGGAATCGCGGTGCGGCTTGTTACATCATCTCGGGTCTGAATCAGCCCTGGGGTGAAGTAGATGCCTGTACTTCCTGCGGCAAATGTGTGGATGCCTGCCCCACCGGAGCCATCTTCCACAAGGGCGAAACCACCGGCGAAAAGGTCGGCGATGCCGCAAAAATTGAATTTCTGTCAACCGCACGGGAGAAACATCAATGGACAAGATAAAGTTTGCCACCGTCTGGTTGGCGGGGTGTTCGGGCTGCCACATGTCCTTTCTGGACCTGGATGAGTTTTTAATTGACCTGGCCGACCTGGTGGATGTGGTCTACAGCCCCGTCGGCTGCGACCTGAAGGAGTATCCCGAGGATGTGGACGTATGCCTGGTGGAGGGGGCCATCGCCAACGAAGACAACCTGGAACTGATCTACGCAGTGCGCCGCAAAACCAAGACCCTGATTTCCTTTGGGGACTGCGCCGTCACTGCCAACGTGCCCGCCATGCGCAACATGATGCGGGGCAGCGCCGAGGGGGTCCTGAAACGGGGCTACATCGAACTGGCGGACGAAAACCCCCACTTTCCCCATGCTCCCGGCATCGTCCCCGAACTGATGGACCGGGTTACTCCTGTCCACGAAGTTGTACCCATCGACATATTTATGCCGGGGTGCCCCCCCTCAGCCGAGCGGATTCGGGCTACCATTGAGCCGCTGCTACAGGGACAACAACCCGAGATGGCAGGCCGCGAGATGATTAAGTTTGGATAGTTAGTTTAGATCGTTAGTTTGGATAGTTAGATTGAGGAGAACGAATTCATGAGCGTTGAAGACAAAAAGTTCAACGAAGAACTCGATAAAGCCATCGACTACGCCCACAAAGTGACGGCAGAAAAAGGGGAAACCTCCCCCGAAGCCGCCGCCGCCTGGGACGCCGTTGAAGAAATGCGGGCAGAAGTTTCCCACCAGCATCAACAGCCCAAGAAGTCTGGCTTTGACCAGTACCTGGAAGAAAACCCCGATGCTATTGAGGGGTTGATGTACGACACCTGAAGAGGGTAGGTGAGGTAGGTGGGGTAGGTGGGGTAGAGGGTTCTTTGCTATCGGGTGTTTCTTCTCCATCAGGACGCACTCACCTCACCCATCTCACCCACTTCACCCACCTCACTCACTGTTCCACGCACCCACCTCACCCACTTCACCTACCTCACCCACCTTTCCCCAAACAGCTCCCCCAGGAGAAGGCATTATGTCTAAGACAGTTGTAATCGACCCCATCACCCGCATCGAAGGCCACGCAAAGATTTCGGTCTTTTTAGACGATGCCGGGAATGTCTCCAATGCGCGCTTCCATGTGGTGGAGTATCGGGGGTTTGAAAAGTTTTGTGAGGGTCGCCCTTACACCGAAATGGCGGGGATTACGGCCCGAATTTGCGGCATTTGCCCGGTGAGCCACCTGATTTGTGCGGCAAAAACCAGCGACAAAATTTTAGCGGTGAAGATTCCCCCAGCGGCGGATAAGCTGCGGCGGCTGATGAATCTGGCCCAGCTGACTCAGTCCCATGCGCTGTCGTTCTTCCACCTCAGCAGTCCCGACTTTTTATTGGGGTGGGATAGTGACCCCGCCAAACGCAATGTGTTTGGGCTGATTGCGTCTGATCCTGACCTGGCCCGGGCAGGGATTCGCCTGCGGCAATTTGGCCAGAAGGTAATCGAAATCCTCGGTGGCCGGAAAATTCATGCCGCCTGGACGGTGCCCGGTGGTGTCCGTTCTCCCATCAGTGAAGAGGGGCGGGCCTGGATTATTGACCGCCTGCCAGAATCCTTCGAAACCATCCACAAGGCGCTGGATATTTTCAAGGGGCTGATCAACGGTCCCATGAAGGAAGAGGTGGAGGTGTTTGGTGAGTTTCCCTCCCTGTTTATGGGCCTGGTCGGCAAAGATGGCCTGTGGGAGCACTATGACGGCCATCTGCGGTTCTGCGATAGCAGCGGCAACATCGTGCGGGACCACCTGAGCGAGGATGACTACCAGGAGTTCCTGGGTGAGGCGGTTGAGGACTGGTCTTACCTGAAGTTTCCCTACTACAAAGAAATGGGATATCCCGAGGGGATTTACCGGGTAGGTCCACTGGCCAGGCTGAATATTTGCGATCGCATCGGCACCCCCCAGGCCGACACCGAACTCCAGACCTTCCGCGACTTTGCCGGTGGCGTTCCGACCTCATCCTTCCTGTACCACTATGCCCGTCTGGTAGAAATCCTCGCCTGCCTGGAGCACATCCAGCTGTTGATGGATGACCCCGACATCCTCTCCAACCGGGTGCGGTCAGAAGCGGGAGTTAACGCCCTGGAAGCCGTCGGTGTCAGCGAAGCCCCCCGAGGCACCCTGTTCCACCACTACAAAGTGGATGAGAATGGGTTAATCGAAAAGGTGAACCTGATCATCGCCACCGGCCACAACAACCTGGCGATGAACAAAACCATCACCCAAATTGCCAAGCACTACATCCACGGTGAGGAGATTCCTGAGGGATTCCTCAACCGGGTGGAAGCAGGTATTCGCTGCTACGACCCCTGTCTATCCTGCTCGACCCACGCAGCGGGGCAGATGCCGTTGCACATTGAATTACTGCAACCGAACGGGGAAGTTTTGCAGGAAGTGTATCGATAGCTTGCGGCTGAATATCGAATAAATATCGAAAGTAGTGAAAGTAAGCTTGCCCCTTATTTTCACTATTTTTTGTGTTCAAGCATCGTCACCTTTGAGCCCAAAATCTTGAGCAAGAATACCGCCATTTCGCCAAATATGTTCTTTTCAGACTGAGAACTTTGGCAAAAAGAGGTAAATTTTATGGTCACTCCCTTTAAGCGCAAATGGATTAATTCCAAGCAAAACCGGCTTAATTTTTTGAGGCTTTTCCGGTAGTTTTTGCCATTGATAGGTACGTCACAAAACGTTATCTCTTCCCCAGCAGCCATGGTTGAAGGGCGACGAGGCACCAGCAGGTGGTTATATTCCAAAAGCTTAGAGATTGCGGACTTCTCGGCTGATTCTGATCTCAAGCTCTGGATAAATCGATAACTGGTGTAGTGGGAAAAAATAGGGGTCAGGGAGCTTGTAATTTGCGGATAACCAAATTCCTGAATTAGTTCCTGACAGCACATACTAATCGCTTCTAGTTCAACACCAGGCTCTAACTTTTGCCATGCATAGCAGCGGGACGAATCGAGCCTTTGCCCTACCTGAATTTTCCAGGTCTCGTGCTCTGGGGCCGTATGTTGTGCCGCTCCTCTGGTCTCCAGCATGGATGGCTCAAAAGAAACTTGAACAAAATCACACAGAGCCTGTAGAGACTCTTCTGGTTGGGTAACCAGGTTTTCGTACTTGAGGGTGTAGGTTAGGTTATCTTGCTCAAAAAAATGCCGACTTTTGCGATGCCAATCCTGAATCAAATAGGCATTGTCTAAGGCGAAATCACTGGCCCAGGGCAACCTATCAGCCATAGATAGGGCCGAGTCCCTTGGGTCTCTTACAATTCTCACGACTTTTGCAGCAGGATAAAGACGTCGCATCATCGCGAGATGCAGAATATGGTTAGGTGTTTTTTCGACCCAAAGCTGCTTTTGGTTGGCTAACATTTGCTGGACGGTCAGACTTTCCAGCAGGGCTTGCAGAGAGGGGCGTCGTTTTACCAGAAAATCATAGACCGCTTGAACATCGACACCAAATAAATTGTGGACTCTATAATTTTCTACTGTCAGGTTTGTTACAAAGTCTGTTGCTCGGTGAGGCCAGTGGCGATCTTGCAAAACCGAGGATAGTTGCTGGTAATTGGCTTCTAAATAGGGGAAAAAGTGAGTTTCTGCCCCACAGCTAATACGGCTATGGCTGGCCAGAAGGGTCGAAAGCAAGGTAGTGCCTGACCGCGGTATCCCGACGATAAAAGTTGGCGATAGATTGTCAGCCATAAAAAAATCAGGAACATCTTGTTGCCTATTTGTTAAAGCAGACAGGTGTAAGCTGCCAAGGATCTAAAGCTATAACCTTTTTCATCCAATACAGGCGGCGGCGCAAGAGACGCGGGCGCTGCTGGCCGAGGAAAAAGTCCTTAAACGGCATAGCCCTTTCAGACCCGGCACTATCCCACCGTTCTCGCGGCTGCAGCCAGCGCCAGCCCAGAACTCTATGGCTCAACAGCAGAGCCAGATTGAGGCTGAGCAATAGCGGCATCCAGATCTGCCGTATGGCGTAACTAAACTTGCGTTAACTTCCTGGCATGATGGCTGTCGGATTGTGATAAATTGCATCTGCATCGGTTCTAGGGGGGAGCAGCCCTTAGAGGTAACGGGGAAAGTGCAGTGCAAATCTGCCGCTGTCCCGCAGCTGTATTGGAAGAGGGTTCAAGTTTAGGGTTTAGGGTTCATGGTGTGGGAGCATAACCTATCCAACGGTTGTACCTTGCACCCTGTACCTGAGACCAAACGCCCTTCCTGAGTCAGAATGCCCGCCGATGGTAAGTCCACATTTCACGCATCTGCGAGGTACGGATGATGGTTGGTTTTGTTTTGCATCGAGTGCGATGGTCCTCTGGACCGGTCTTTGAACCATCGCATTTACTCCGAAGACCCCCTACATCCCTTCGAGAGTAGGTGATTCATCCCATTCAGGTCTTGTCTGGGCCTTTATTTGCCTACCTGCAGGTAGGCTGCTCCAGCCCTGGTGCTGGGGTGGCATATCTCTAGTGTTCAGGATGCAGACTTTTGCCAAATCACCAGTCCGCTTATGCCGCTTCGGGTCGGGCTGGATTCTTTATCGTCTTTTTTAAAAACCATATGCGTTGTTTAGTTTTGCTGTGTTGTTCATTGCCCAGGGTTTCGCAATCAATTCAGGGAACTCAGGGAATCATGGGGGGCATAGTTGCGATCGCGATTTCCGGATTTGCCCTGCCTCCCGCCTTCGCCCAGGCTGCCCCTGCCTCGGCGCTGGATGCCATCGATCAGGAAGCTGTCCCATTTTTAATGGATTTTGCAGCCCCTAGCGCAGGCCAGGTTTCCGGGGAAGCTGCTGCGTTGCAAAGACCGGTGGGTGACGAAAGGAATCGAATGCAGCTCAGTTTTGTGGACCCTCACCCTAAATCCCTCCCCCTGGGGGAGAGGAACTTTGAAAGAGATATCTTGCCATCTATTGCTCCTTGGCAGGAGACCGTCCTGGGGCAAGCCGGTCCTGATGTTTTGGAAACCACCCCCGAGGGTGAAGACACCGCTCCCCTCCGCATCAACGTCACCGGCGAAATTCTGGATCAGCCCGTTTTTACCCCCTTTCGCCAGGAAGGCACCCTGCGGGAATCCAGCCAGCCGGTGTACATCATTAACCGCCAGCAGATGGAAGCCCAGGGGGTACGCACGGTAAACGAAGCCCTGCGCTACCTGCCCGGCGTCATCAGCGATGGCACCACCGGGGGCCAGTTGGGGGCGTTGAGTGGGCAATTTTTGCGGGGCGGTGTGTCGTCTCAGACTTTAATTTTGCTGGATGGACGCCCCCTGAACGAGGTCGGGGCCGGGGGCAACTTTGACCTTTCCACCCTCACCGTCGATGCCGTTGAGCAAATTGAAGTGCTGCCGGGGGGCGGCTCGGTGCTCTACGGCTCCAACGCCATTGGCGGAGTGATCAACATCATCACCCGCAGCGCCCTGGAGACGGATGGCCTCCAGATTTCAGCGGATGCTGCCGTCGGTAGCTTCGGCTTTAACAACCAGGTGATTCAGCTCAGAGGGACCGAAGGCAACGGCAGCTGGGTTCTCGGCTACAACCGCACCAGTGCCGACAACGATTTCCCTTTTAGCCTCACCTCCACTGAATTTGACAGCATCCGCCGCAACGCCGATGTGCTCTACAACAACGTCAACCTCAAGCTGGTGGGGGATATCGACGACCGCAATCAGCTGCGGTTTGGCCTGCTGTACCTGAGTCGCGATCTGGGGGTGCCGGGGGGCGTACCCGTGCCGGATAGCGTTTCTGGCGGCTTCAATGCTCTGACTGAAGACGACCGCCAGTACAGCGAAAGCTGGCTGATGGATGTTACCTATGAATCGGCCCTGGGGCTGGGGGATGACTCTACCCTCACCGCCCGATTCTATGCCGATCTTACCGACGTCAACTTTACCGATCCGGTGGCAGATAACCCCTTCGAAACTCCCACCCAACAATCGACCGATCAGACCTCCCTGGGGGGGCAACTGCAGCACGCCTGGCAGTTTGCCAGTAACCAGAACATGACCTACGGCATTGACTACCGTAACGTGCAAGCCGACAACATCATCCTTGATCTGCTCACCGACCAGCGCACCGTTAATTACAGCGACACCATCAACCAGCTGGGGCTGTTTGCCCGCTACCAGGCCGACTTTACCTCCCGGTTCAGCGCCAATTTGGGGGTACGGCAAGACTTCAATGACCTGGCGGATGGCTCATTCACCTCCTTCAGCGTGGGCACGCGGGTCGAAGTTACTGATACCACAAACTTTCGGGCTAACTTTGCCCGCAACTTTCGGGTTCCCACCCTGGGAGATCTGTACTTCGCGCCCTTCAACAATCCTGACCTGGGGCCAGAGTCGGGCCTGAGTTTTGACGTGGGCATCGATCAGCAACTGGGCGACCGGGGGCTGTTCCGCTTTACCTTTTACCGCAACGACATTCAGGACGCCATCAGCTTTGACCTGGCGAGCTTTACCCCCCAAAACATTGGTCGGGTTGAAGCCATCGGCATCGAAACCGAGGTGAACTATCAGCTGTTTGACGATTGGTTTATCTTTGCCAACTACACCTGGAACGACCCCAAAATTCGCTCAGGGCCAGACCCCGACAATGAGGGCAACCTGCTGCCCTTTACCCATGCCGACACCTGGAATGTGGGCCTCTCTTACGAGAACCCCCAGGGCTGGTACGGTGCCCTCTTCCTCAACTCGGTGAGCAACTTTTTTGTGGATAGGGCCAACGAAGAATCCCTCACAGGGCGCACCACCCTTGACTTCAAGCTCAGAGTGCCCATCACCAGCGCCCTGGCCCTGAATGCCAGCGTCAACAATATCTTCGATACCCAGTACGAAGAATTTCCCGGCTTTCCGGGGGTGGGGCGCAACTTTCAGGTGGGGGTCCGCAGTACGTTTTGATGGAGCGGGAGATGGTAGAACACCTGGATACAGCTTTGCATTCCCTCACCCTAAATCCCTCTCCCCAAGGGCGAGGGACTTTGAAAGGGCTCCCCTACTCCCAACATGGGAGTAGGAGCAGGGGGCAGAGGGCTGCACTGACAAAAGTGAGATGTCTTCCAGGGCAACGGTGGTTGGCCCTGGCTATGGTGCTGGGTGGATTATTAGGCACCGGCTGCCAGACCATTCCGACGCCCTCTCCCCAGGAAGCCACCAGTCCGGAAACTACGGCAACCTGCCCCCAGAACTACGACCCCCAGCGGGATTACTTTCCCGACAAGGTGCAGCCAGACTACGCTACCGGCTTTACGGTGGAATACCACAACCACTACAAAGTCGTCACCGTTACCCAACCCTGGAAAGACGCCAACACCCAGTTTCAGTACGTGCTGGTGCAGTGTGGCACCCCCCATCCCACCGGCTATGACCAGGCCCAAATCATCGAAGTGCCGGTGCAGGACGTTGTAGCCCTATCCACCACCCACCTGCCCCACTTCGAAAAGCTGGACGCCGTAGATAACCTGATTGGGGTGGATCAGTTTCAGCGGGTTAACACCCTCAGCGTGCGGCAGAAAATCGACCAGGGCCAGGTGCAGCAGTTCAGCTCCGGCCAGACCCTTGATCTGGAGCGTCTGGTCGCCGCCCAACCCGACCTGGTGCTGGCCTTTGCCACCGGCCAGGCCGATACAGCGTCCTACCATCGCCTGCAGCAAGCCGGGGTGCCGGTGGTGGTGGTGGCAGAGTATCTGGAACCTTCGCCACTGGGGCAGGCGGAATGGCTCAAGTTCACCGCCCTGTTTTTGAATCGAGAAGCCCAGGCCGAGGCAACTTTTGCGGCCATTGCAGAAGCCTATCAAGCCCTCGTGGCTCTGGCAAAAACGGTATCTGAGCGCCCCACAGTCTTTACCGGCTCCAGCTACAAAGGTACCTGGTACGTGCCCGGCGGCGAGAGCCACGTTCCCCAGATGTTAAGGGATGCCGGAGCCAACTACCTCTGGGCCGATACCCCCCAGGCGGGCAGCATTCCGCTGGACTTTGAGGCGGTGTACGACCGAGCGGCGACGGCAGACTTTTGGGTCAATCTGGATGCCAACTGGCAAACCCGGCAGGATGCTCTGGCCGATGACTCCCGCTACAGCCAGTTCAATGCCTGGCAGGACAACCGGGTGTTTAACAACAACCGCCGCACCAACGGCATCGGCGGCAACGACTACTGGGAAAGTGGCATCACTAACCCCCATCTGGTGCTGGCTGACCTGATTAAAATCTTCCATCCCGACCTGTTGCCCGACCACGATCTCTACTATTACCACCCCCTACAGCCATGACCCCATTCCTTACCCTGGCCCAAATTACCGACACCCATTTGCTAGAGCATCCCAACGACCTGCTGCGGGGATACAATCCCTTGCAAAACCTGAAGACAGTGCTGCATGAAGTCGCCCGGCATCAGCCCGATGGGTTACTGCTGACCGGAGACCTGGCCGACCAGGGCAGTACCGCTGCCTACGAGCATTTGCAGGCAGCCCTCAGCGAATTCGATTGCCCGGTTTACTGGCTACCTGGCAACCACGACGACCTGGCTAACCTGCAGTCGGTGTTGCGATCTTCCCAATATTACCCACCTCAGGCCATTGATTTGGGAGAGTGGCGACTGCTCACCCTCAACTCCGTCCTGGCAGAAGCTAAATTTGGTGAAGGCGATTTGGGTGAGGATCAGCTGCAGTGGCTCAGTGCCGAACTCAAACACCATCCCCATCGGCCAACGGTCGTTGCCCTGCATCATCACCCGGTTCCCACCGGCATTGCCTGGATGGATCAGATTTCTCTACAGAATGCCGACGACCTGCTGGCGGTGCTCGATTCAGCCCCCCAGGTACGCATGGTGCTGTTTGGTCATATTCACCATGCTCTGCAGCACCCCTGGCAACGCTCCAACAAAAAGCAAGTGGAATTTTTAGGGTGTCCCTCCAGTTGTAGTCAGATCGAACCGCCGACCCCGGTTGCCGACCATGACCGGCCCGGTTTTCGGCTGATTCACCTCTACCGGGATGGGCAATATCGCACCCAGGTGCAGCGGGTGCAGCCAGCAATGGTGACACCATGAAGGTGATCCGATGACAGAAACCTCAATGGTTCCCCCCTTTTACCGTACTCAGCCAGGCCAGGTTGGGAAGACCTCCAGAACTTTGCAATTCAGGCAGTATGGAGGATTTTTAGGACTGAGCCTGCTGGCCCTGGGATTGTTCTTAGCCAGTCTGGCCCTGGGGTCTGTGGCCATTCCCCTACCAGATGTGGTGCAGATTTTGCTGGGAGGCACCCCCTCAAAACCCGCCTGGCAGGATATTGTGCTGCAATTTCGCCTGCCCCGAGCCATTACCGCTGCTGCTGCCGGAGCCGCTCTGGCCATCAGCGGGCTGCAGCTACAGGCCCTATTTCGCAATCCCCTGGTAGGGCCGTCGGTGCTGGGGGTGAATGCTGGCGCTAGCCTGGGGGTTGCCCTGGTGGTGCTTACGGGCAATCTCGCTGGACTGAGCTTAGTCGCCCCGGTGGGGCTTGTGGCTGCCGCCAGTACCGGGGCCGGGGCCACCCTGGGGCTGGTTCTACTGGTGGCTCATCGGGTGCGTAACTCCCTGGCTCTGCTCATTTTTGGCATTATGTTCGGCTATACCGCTACCGCTCTGGTCACCATCCTGCTGCATTTCAGCCAGCTTGAGCAGACCCTGGCCTACCTGAGCTGGACCTTCGGCAGCTTTGCCGGTGTCACCTGGAACCAGATGCCGGTGCTGCTGCCTCTAATTATGCTGGGGTTGGTGATGGCCCTGCTGGGCTGTAAACCCCTTAACCTGTTGTTGCTGGGCGAAGAACAGGCGAAGAGCCTGGGCATGTCCATAGGCCTGGTGCGGGGGTACTTAATCATTAGTTCTGCTCTACTGGCGGGAGTCGTCACCGCGTTTTGTGGTCCCATTGCCTTCCTGGGAGTGGCGGTTCCTCACCTGGGGCGCAGCCTGTTCCGCACCCTGGATCATCGCCTGCTGGTGCCTGCTTCGGTGCTGCTAGGAGCCATCCTTGCTCTGGGGGCAGACCTCATTGCCCAACTGCCCGGCAGTCAAGCCGTGCTACCCCTCAATGCCGTTACCGCTCTAATTGGTGCCCCCATCCTGATCTGGCTAATGCTGAAACGGGTACGGCTATTCTTTTGAACGGAGAATCTTTCCCCCGACCCTGCCGAACGCCCCTAAAAGCCTTTAGATTAAAGAAGAAAGGCAACACTACGAAAAGCGAGACGAGGAACCCATATGCGGGTATTGTTAATGACCGGTAAGGGTGGCGTTGGTAAGACTTCCGTCGCGGCTGCCACTGGTTTACGGTGTGCCGAGTTAGGCTACAAAACCCTGGTACTGAGCACCGACCCGGCCCACTCCCTGGCCGACAGCTTTGATATGGATTTGGAGCATACCCCCCGCCAGGTGCAGCCCAATTTGTGGGGCGCTGAACTGGATGCCCTGATGGAGCTAGAGGGCAACTGGGGCGCGGTCAAACGCTACATTACCGAAGTACTGCAGGCCCGTGGATTGGAGGGGGTTGAGGCCGAGGAACTGGCAATACTCCCCGGGATGGATGAGATCTTTAGCCTGGTGCGCATGAAGCGCCACTACGACGAAGGGGAATACGACGTGCTAATCATCGACTCTGCCCCCACCGGAACGGCTCTGCGATTGCTGAGCCTGCCGGAAGTGGCCGGGTGGTATATGCGCAAGCTCTACAAGCCCTTCCAGGCGGTGTCGGCAGCCCTGCGGCCCCTGGTGGAACCGCTGTTTCGCCCTGTGGCCGGGTTCTCATTACCCTCCACCGAGGTGATGGATGCCCCCTACGAGTTTTACGAGCAGCTGGTGGAACTTGAGAAGGTGTTGACCGACACAGGTACCACCTCGGTGCGACTGGTCACCAATCCCGAAAAGATGGTGATTAAAGAGTCTCTGCGGGCCCACGCTTATCTCAGTCTCTACAACGTAGGTACCGACCTGGTAATCGCCAACCGCATCATTCCCGACACCGTGCAGGACCCCTTCTTCCAGCGCTGGAAGGAACAGCAGCAGCAGTACAAGCACGAAATTCACGAAAACTTTCGCCCCCTGCCGGTGAAAGAAGCCCCCCTGTTTGCCGAAGAAATGTACGGCATTGAGGCCCTGCACCGGCTGAAGGATACACTCTACAACGACGAAGACCCTACCCAGGTTTACTACAGAGAAACCACTATGCGGGTCCTGCAAGAGGAAGAAAACTACGTTCTGGAACTCTACCTGCCCGGCATTCCAAAAGACAAAATTGAGCTGAGCAAACTGGCAGACGAACTCAACATTCGCATCGGCAACCATCGCCGCAATCTGGTGCTACCCCAGGCTCTAGCGGCCCTGCAGCCGGCAGGGGCCAAGATGGAGGATGACTATCTGAAGATTCGGTTTGGGTAAGGAGATTTCTGAGAAAAAAGTACCAGTCGCACGGGCGAAGCATCTGGGGAAAACCTTTCGAGGTATCACGTCAATTTCCTACCAGATGCTTCGCTCCTACAACGAAAATGCAACATCGGTTACTGCTTTTCGCAGCCGCAGGTTCCCTAACCGACCAAAACAAACGGCAATACCAGACCGATCAGAATCGCACTACCGCCAGCAATCAAGTGCCAGAACCGGTGATAGCTGCGAATCACTTTGCCGCCGCTGGTGTAGCGTACCAGATCCATCCAGGGAGCCGCACTGCGTCGGAACCACCCGAGGGCACTACCGCTGGAATCAATCAACGGCTTCACCTGGCTGGTCCCAAACAGGAAGTTACCAATCGGCCCAAACCGGGAGGAATACCGCAAGAACAGCATTCCGGTTTTGTCCTGCAGCTTCAGGTCAGACCCGAACTGATACCCGGCATCGCCGCGGCCAATGAGTTTGCCATCCAGCTTGGCGGGTTTGCCCCGCAGGGGGCTGGCGTAGGGGTCTGACATCAGAGTCAGGACATCTTTAGTCGGCGCATTGTTGAAATCGGGGAACATGACTATCGCCCTGACCAGAGTGCCGATGCCAAACCCGATGAGGGCCCCGGAAAGAATGCCGACAGGGTTACCGCTGAGCAACCCCAGAATAGCGCCCCCGATTAACCCCAGTATGTTGGCCATGTAGATCACCACATCCAGAGCAAAATGACCATACAGCCTGGATCGGTTTAGCCTTTTGCCTTCCTGAACCACTCGCCCCATGTCAAACTCAATATCCAACCCCAGCTGTTCGGCGTAGGTACTCAAGGCCCTAACCCGTTTACCCGTCAGGGGATGGGTGGAGTTTAGTTCAGTCCACCAGCCCCAGGGGTTGAACAAATCCCACAGAAATACTCGCCCAATGCGCTCAGGGCTGGCCGCGACTCGATAAGCGGTGCCTGTAGAGGTGGCAGCTTTCGCATCGTAAATTCCCAGGGCCCGAGTTCCCTGCAACAGACGGCTGGGTTCTTCGGATTTTTCCGCTTCTTCCACAATGCCGTAGGCGATCTTCACCAGAGCGCGAGAAAGCCCGTTGGGGTTCCCCGTCACTTCCGCCGCAAAGTGGTCGGCAAAGTATTCTCGAGTACGCGACAGATATAGCATCAAGTAGGTGCCCACCAGGTAGAAAATATAGGCTGCCAGGGCAACCCCCTGGGCCGCATCTTTCGCCTTGCTATCGCCCCCATCATGAGACATTCGCTGCCCAAAGATGTAGATCAAAAACATGATCTGCACCAGGGTAGAGCCCAGGGTCATCAGGGCAAAGTCCCAATGGACGATGTGCCCCAGTTCGTGGGCGTAAACCGTAGCGGCTTCGTCGTCATCCAAATAGGTAAACAACCCCTGACTGACCACCAGACGAGCCGTATCCGGCAAAGAACCATAGGTAAATGCGGTGGGGTTCTGATCATCAATCAGCCCCAGATTGGGTTGCTTGAGTTGCTTATCGGCACAGACCTGTTCAATTACGCTGGCTGATTCAGGACTATGACGGCGAATGTCATCCAGAGAAACCCAGCGAGTGCCGTACAGCCAGTGCTGGGTCAGATCCATCAAAAACGGCGACAGGAAGAAAACCAGCGTATTAAAAACCAGGGTTAACCCGATCGCGATAACCAAACCCAGGCCAGGATTGTCACTCCCGAGAATAAACACCAGGGCCACAAACAGGGCAAACACCATTCCGCTCAGCAAGCCCAGGGTTACAGTCGATGCCAGAGCTAAGTTACCGCCAATACCTTTCATCGCCAGGCTGATGCCGGTGGCAGCAGCCCGTCCCGCTTTGCCTGATTCTTCAGGGGTCGCCATGGCCCATTGCTCCTGTTATGAATACAGCTTTGTTCTCAAAATTCCCGTTAGAGAATCACCAGCTGTATACCCTTCACAATTTGAGTAGGAAATTTACGTTTGTATCAAGTCCAGCTAAAATCTGTAGTTTTCTGCAGGGCAAAGGGATGCGCAAGAAAATAAGGTACCCATTCCCATCGTACCTATCGGTGCATTGCTTCGCGTTGGCGGAGCCTCGCCTTTGCGTTATGCCCCCTACAGTGATCAACATCCGGTACTTGATTTAGACGCATGTCCCAAAACTCACTTCTAGCCTCGAGCCAGATTGAATGACGTCTTCATGGCGACAGAACCCAATCAACCGAATCCAGTTTGGTAGACTGGGACATTACAGGTTTGATGCAAATATTTCCCATGACCGTTTCCTCAGCTCCCCAAACTCAGGGGTCTAATCTGCCTTCACTGATTGAGATCGCCCAATCTACCCGCCAGGCGGCTCAGCACTTGGCCGGTCTGTCTACCAAGGCCAAAAATCGTGCCATTGAAGCCATCGCCAATGCGTTAGAACGCCATGAAGTCGAGATTGTAGCGGCCAACCAGGCCGACTGCGAAGCGGCTATTGCTGACAACCTGGCCAAACCCCTCTACAGTCGTCTCAAACTCGATGCGGTCAAGCTCAAAGCCGCCATTGTGGGAGTGCGGGATGTCGCCAAACTGCCCGACCCGGTGGGCGCAGTGCAAATTCACCGCGAATTAGATGAAGGGCTCATCCTGAAGCGCATCACCTGCCCCCTGGGAGTGTTGGGAGTCATCTTCGAATCGCGTCCCGATGCGGTCATGCAGATTTCATCCCTGGCCATTAAGTCTGGCAACGGTGTCATTCTCAAAGGTGGCAAAGAGGCGGTGCGCTCCTGTCAGGCCCTGGTTAACGCCATTAAGGCAGGACTTCAGGATGCCGGTCTTGACCCAGCCGCCGTCCAACTCCTCACGACTCGGGAAGAAACCCGCGCCCTCCTGGAACTGGATGGCTATGTAGACCTGATCATTCCCCGAGGCTCCAATGCCTTCGTTCGCTTCGTGCAAGACAATACCCGCATCCCAGTTTTGGGACACGCCGACGGCATCTGCCATCTCTATGTTGATCAAGACGCCGATCTGGACAAAGCAGCCACCATCGCTGTGGATGCAAAAGCGGGCTATCCTTCCGCCTGTAACGCCATCGAAACCCTGCTAATCCACCGGGACAGGGCTGAGCAGGGATTGCCCAAACTGGCCGCAGCCCTCAGAGAGGCCCAGGTCCAACTCAAGGGAGACCCCAAAACCCAGGCCATTCTGCCGGGCATCACCCCCGCCGATGAAGAAGATTGGGCTACCGAGTACAGTGACCTGATCCTGGCCATTAAGGTGGTGGATGATCTGGAAAGCGCAATCGCCCACATTAACACCTACGGCTCGCGCCATACCGACGCCATCGTTACGGAAAACGCCGAAGCCGCCGCCACATTCATGAACCGGGTGGATGCTGCTGGGGTTTACCACAACTGCTCAACCCGATTTGCTGACGGTTTCCGCTATGGGTTTGGGGCAGAAGTAGGCATCAGCACCCAGAAAATGCCCCCCCGTGGACCTGTGGGGTTAGAGGGGCTGGTGACCTATAAATATCAAGTGGTGGGGAATGGCCATGTAGTCGCCACCTACAGCGGTAGCCAGGCAAAACCCTTTACCCATACGGATCTGTAGCTGGCATTAGCCGACTACATCAGGGCCAGCTCAAGATCTGTATCTGTAGTTTTTGGCAAGAAAACACTCCACTGCTGGACTTGAGTCGGGTTTATTTCCCGAGGGCCTCATCTAGAATCTTGCGGGCATTCTCTGCCTGCTCACGGGCTTCAAGGTAGCGCAGGTTATTTTGCGCGAAGGATTTAAGTACCTTAAAGCCATCTTTCAACTCCGCCAGCTGGTCTTCTGAGATCGGATCATCGACAAACAGCAGGTCAACCAATTCTCTGACCTTGAGGGCTTCGTCACGGGAATCTTGCACCTTGGCCTTCATGGTTGCCAGGTGGTTGAGCACCTGAATCGACTCCACTACGGCGTCTTCTCGCTGTTGTGTCATGTTGGAAGGTTCGGGAGGCTTCACTTCGACTAATTGTTCAGAACTAAATCCATCCGCCAGGGAGGTGTCCAGCTTGCCTTCATCCAGCATGGCCATGAGCTGATCCATGGCCTTTTCTCGTGCTTTAGCAGAATCTTTCCCTGAAACGTTAAGCACGACTTCCGGACTTTGGGCCAGAGTATATTGAACCATAGGTATAGATCACGCGTACTAATCAATCATAAACGATGGCCTTAGCGGACTCAACCATTTATTACAAAATTCTCATCACCAGCGACTCAAAACTTAGAAATAGGTATTCAATAACGCAGGATAGCCGCCTCGCTGTCCAAGATCAGGCAAGATGCCTGCCCTACAACAATTGGATGTTATACACCCGGTCCAGCTCGAAATCTGTAGTTTTCTCGAAGCGCATCATGTGTCCAATGCTATTGTTGTGCTCCAGCTTGAACCACAGCCTTGAGGCGCTGATGCAGGGTCGACACTTCTTGCCTGGGCACAAAGGGGCGAATGGGTTCAGGGTGGTAAAGTTCCACCGAAGCATCTCCCTTAACGGGTCGAAACTCAGGTCGCGGCGTTGCAGATTGAAACCAGGCGGTAGCAGTCTCCACCTGCGAACGCTGGCCCTGGGGCTGCAAATGGCCATCTATAGGAAATAGAGAGGGGGTGTGCGTAGCTACAGAAGCATTATGAGCCCAACCCAAAGGTAGGCCCTCAACAGATAACTGCTCTTGCTGAAGGCTATCGGGCAAGCGCTCGGTATCGGTAGCCTGATCGCCAAAAGCTGTTCGGGGTAACAGGGTCTTCGACACTTCCGGATCAGGGGCTTCGGGGCAGCAAAGCAACGTCTGCCCCAAGATCAGGGTTTCAAATTCTCGATTAAAATGCCGAATCGGGTGCCCACGACGCTGCCACAGTCGCAAAATTTGCTCGATTGAAACCAGCTTGTAACGGCCCTGGTATAGTGCCTCGGTGACGGCGTGGCTAATCCAGACTAAGTCAAACTCCTGAAGCCACTGCTCAACTACAGCTTCAGTGACCTGGGCATCAACATCAAAGCTGTAATCTTTGAGCAGGTTGTAAAGCCGAACTACTTCTGGAGTAATCGTGTTGACCATGATGGCAGGTTCCCTTATCGAAGCAGGGAGAGTGAGCCTAAAGTCATTAGGTTATTTACACTGTACTAAATTCTGTAGCCCAGTGTCAGTAAACGATATTACTACCAGAACCAAAACACTCTCTTGGGTTCCTTCTGAGCTGCAATCCCCATTGGCCTGGGACGTTTTTTCATGTCTTCCCTCTATCTCCTCATTCCACCAGGTTTGGAAATGCATCGGGGGTTGGGGTTTCAGAAGTAGCATCGAAGGGTTCAGAGCGTCCCGTCCAGTCAAAGCCGCTAATGCGAAATCCTAAGAACCCCGTTTCCCGCTGAGGGTTGTACTGGAAGAGCACGCCATAGGCTCGACGACGATATTCAAGCAAAAAGTTGGTACTAATTTCGTTACCTGTATCCAGGTTGTAGGAGGTCTGGAATCCTGCCAGTATTGGCCCATAAATCTGCTGAATAATTCCCCCCGAAAGGACATTTGTGTCTACGGCGCGATCGAACAGAAACGGTGAATCCGCTCCGCTAACGACCCGGGTGGAATAGCCAAGATTGAACTGGGTGTAATCAAACAGGTTGCGACTTAGATGCCCAACTTGGCCAGATATCGCCACCCTAGCACTCAGGATTTCCTGAAGCACATCATTCGTATAGTAAGTAGCAACCCCTCGCAGTCCTATGCTTAATGCCAGAAACGGTTCGAGCGGTCTGGGAGAATAGCGTAATCCTTCAGTGGGAGTGGCCGGTAGCGGGTCACCTTGCCATAGGGTAAACCTTCGACTGAGATCTAAAGAACCCTGAAATCGAAATAGGCTGGCTAAGCCAGAAGATTCGCCGGACGATAGCAAATCAGGTTGGTCTGTCAGGGCCGTGATGTATTGCCCCGACGCTTGATACGTGAGGTTGATATCGGTCTGCCCCAACTCAATAACGGGAGACTGCAGTAGCAAGCCCAGACTGGTTTGTACATCCTGAAATCCTAGCGATCCGTTAAACAACCGATCGCGATAGCTGTACTCCAGATTCAAAAGATGATCGCCAATTTGTTGTCGGCTCCTGAGGCTGGCTCGCACCCGGTCAGAAAAGTTTTGCAGGTCAAGCCCTGGCAAACTCAAACTACCACTGGTGGAGTTGCGCGGTCCAAAGGAACCATTGACCTGAGCCACAAATCCTAAGTTGGCAGGATCAAGCAAATCATAATTAGAATCGCCTAACCAGCGTCCAACATAAAATTGAGGCACTACCGCCAACTGCCAGGGAGTATTAGTCGCGACATTAAACTCCCGCTCAATAAATAAGCCATCCCGATCGCGACCATCATAGCCAATTCCCGTTGGCAGAGGATTGAGCTGATCTTCGGCAAGTTGTCCCTGTTGGACCAGATATCGTTCTTTAAATAGCGGCAGCGATAGGCCCTGATCGAAAACCAATCGTGGGTTTTCAATATATAACTCGGCCTCGTCTTCATTGAGTGGAATGAAACTTACCAAATTTCCCCGCAGCTCAAGTTCAGGCGGCGAAAATGGATCGTTTGTCAGCCTCATCTCCTCCGCGTACCATCCATCGGCATCGAAATAAATGATGTCGCTCTCAAAGCGAATGCGGCTTAACCCACCATTCTCTCCACCGAATACGGCACGGGCATCTGTTCCCAATGTCAGTCCGCCGGGGCTAGTAGCGCTGGAAATGGAGCCAGCTTGCTGTAGCCGATAGTCAATGGGCGCACTACTCAACGTTTGATCTGCAAATGGAAGCGTTGTCAGGTCTTCCCCAAAAGTGTCCAGGGCAAGGGATCCACGGGCGTTAGTAATTTCTCCTGACCCCTGCAGCAAATTGTAGGTAGCCTCGTCCCCTTCCAGGATTTGCTCGTTACGATTGAAAAAAACGTCTCCCTCAGCTCTCAAAAACCGATTGTCCAGGTTAATCCACAACCGCTCTGCTGCCAATTGAGCGTCACCAAACTGAACCAAAACATCCCCCGCAGCCGTAACAGTTTGCTGTGTGGGGTTGTAGGACTGTTGATCAGCTCTGAGAATCAATTCGGCAGCTTCATCAGGATCTAGAGGCTCTGAACTCTCCTCTTCAGACCAAAAATTTCCGTCGGACGAATCCAGCATCGTCGCGCCGGGGGCATCGTTCACCAGCCAATCTGGCAAACTAGAGTAATCAGGTTTGTGGACATTCCGCCGGTCTTTTTCGATCACAGCCTGGCTCAATGACGAAACCCCAGCCCCTGAAAGATTTTCTTTCGTGGCTCCGCTGTCTGATCCTGTGATCAATATTTTTTCCCCTTCGGCAGCCGGTGCTATTAGGTCACTGGGCTGCTCGACGGCAGGGGGCAAATCCGAGAAAATGAGCGGAACGGGCATGCTTTAGCGTCTCACCAAGCAAAAACAAAGCCCGACAAGCGGGCTTAAAGCAAAGTTATCGACAACTAGAATTAAACGTCATTACCCCAAACATCATCCGTCTAGATTAATTGGGGGCAAAGCTGACGTTCGTTGTCTATGAATAACTTAGTCGAGATCTTGACGCCCAGGGTTCCGGGAGGGATCACCGCTCAGGAAACCAAAAACAAACAGAGCGACAAAGAAAGTTACTACCAGGTAAACCACTATCTTCAGAGTTAGCATTGATTCAGTCTCCAAAATGCTAGCCAGCACAGTCGTGAATGTAGCTATCATATCGCCAAACGTTACGCCCCAGAAGGGGATAGGGCAATAGGACATCTAATTCTCCCCCATCAACCCAAATAGCTGGGCACCAGGCTGATCATCATTCAGGCCGTTGCCATATTGTCTGCCACAGTCGTCTGGCCGTTTGCTCTAACCACAATAAAACGGTATCTATCCACCGCAAAAGTTGCACAAACCAGTGATCAATGTAAGCCGCATTAGAAACCTGAGCCTCAATGGCCTCAATTTCAGTTGGCCAATATAATTCAGCTCGCTCTCCTTCTGAGGAGTCTGATAAATCGTTACGCTGCGTCTGCATACTTTGGCTCCCAAAATACTGGTTTTGCCTCAGCTCAAGCTCTGCTTCCAGGCTTTGCTCTGGCAAAATATTCGCAGGGCCTACGGCATGAAAAGGAGCTGCGACCATAACGTCCGACGGCAAGAAAGCCTTAGGTTGCATCCAGGCAGGTGCTTCTGCTGATGATCCACTCGGTTGGCCCGTTGCTTGAGAGAAAACCAACTGTCGAGAATGCTTTAAAGTCTGCAGCCTCTGCCGTTGTTGAGCCTCGCCAAATAAGTTTGTCACGGCAGCAAGGCCGCCGGTCTGCATCCACCGCATCCCTTGATGCAGCCAGCGCACCACAAACCATTGGTTTGGTTCAGCTTTTGGTAGGGGCAAACCAGCTTGTTGCCGTTGTGTGTCTAATTGGTGTTGCTTAACTTGAGAGGCATACTCAGCCAGCAGCAATGCGATCGCACTCTCTAACCGCCCCTGCTGATCCGCCGTTAGCCCCTCAAAAATGCTATTTCCCACCGTTACCAGCACCAGCTTGCGAGTCGCTAAATCCGAAGCAATCCCCCGAATTGGCTCCTTCACCGGCACCAGATGCCAGCCGCCGTTAGTCAACACCCCTCCGGCGTGGGCCTGCCGCAAAAATGATCCATGGTAATTCACAGGCCGCAACCAGCCGCCCTGCGGAGCAATTTGAGGCTGAATCGCCGACAGCAGGGCTCGAATTGGTGTATCAGCAGTCATTGGAATGGTCTGGGCAGGTTTTCCTGTCAGCAAACCTTTCAACCTCTGCAAAGGATGCTGACTCTGCAGCCGACGATACCCCGTCCGAATACTCTGAAATGCTACATAGGCAGGAAATACCGCCACCTGCACCCCCCAAAGCAACGCCAAACGTCCCTTTAAGAACAAGGTTTTAGCGCTATGCTGCAGGTTTCGATATCCCGCCATCAGACGCGATACGGTCTGGCTTTCGAACGGTCGTGACGAAGAGGCCATAACTCTGCTTACACTGTTGGGAATGCCTTGATCATACCGGAGTCATGTCCCCATCAAGCCCAGTTCAGTCTCAATATCCCTCTATTTCCAACACCATTACCCGCCTCCGCAGCCTCAGCCAGCAAGATGTGCAGGGCTTCTGGCATCGCTGCCCTGAGGATATTTCCACCCTATCTCTTCCCCTTCCGGAGATGGACTGGCAAAGCTGGCCGAAATCGTCCCTCAACGACCGACACCACATCGCCTGGCAGCGGGGCAAAGTCCCCCTCTGGCTCCACCAAAGATTCACCTGGCCCACGGAGCTCAACGGATATCCAATCCAAGGCCACTCCGCCAAACTCGCCCTGCGCTGGTGGGCCGATCAGGCTGAACTCTACATCAACGGCCAACTAGCCCATACCGGCGACATCTTTGACTGCTGGACCCGCCTTGACTTAACCGACCATGTCATCCCCGGCCAAACCGTCGACGTTACCCTCAAACTCCTCAGCCCAGGCCATGATGATGGGGCACTGGTTCACTCCCTCCTGATCTTCGAATCGAACGATCCCAATCAACCGGAACCCGGCTTTGTTGCCGACGAATTAGCCGTTCTGGAAATCTACGCCGCCAAATTTGCCCCAGAACACCTCCCACTCATTTCCACAGCCGTGGAATTCCTCGATTGGCCCAGTCTTCACCACCAGGATAAATTTCAAACCTCCCTGGCCAAAGTCCGCGAAACCATCCTTCCCCTATCTCCCTGGATCAAGGAACGCACCATCAACTGTCTAGGCTACGCTCACCTCGACCTGGCCTGGCTCTGGCCCATTGATGAAACCTGGGCAGCCGCCGAGAGAACCTTTAAATCCGTCCTGCAGCTCCAGCAAGAATTTCTCGAACTCACCTTTTCCCACTCCTCCCCCGCCCTGTTCGCCTGGCTGGAACAGCACCGCCCCGAGCTTTTCAGAGCCATCCAGCAACAGGTCAAAGCAGGACGCTGGGCCATTGATGCCGGACTCTGGGTAGAACCTGATCTCAACCTACCTGGTGGGGAAGCGATTGCCCGGCAGATCCTGTACGGGCAGCGGTATTGTCAAGAGAAATTTGGGGAGATGAGTGCGATCGCCTGGCTCCCCGACACCTTTGGCTTCTCCTGGCAGCTGCCCCAGCTTCTAACTCAGGGAGGAATCCGCTACTTCGCCACCCAAAAACTCCGCTGGAACGACACCAACCCCTTCCCCCACGACCTCTTCACCTGGCACGGCTTAGACGGCACCCCCATCACCGCCGTTACCCTGCCTCCTATCGGCACCGACATCGACCCCGTCGAAATGGCTCAGTACGCCGCCAACTGGGAAGCCAACACCAGCCACCAACAATCCCTCTGGCTCCCCGGCGTCGGCGACCACGGCGGCGGCCCCACCCGCGACATGCTTACCAAAGCAAAACGCTGGTCCCAATCCCCCTTCTTCCCTACCCTTACCTTCACCCACGCCACCCCCCTCCTCGACCACCTCACCCAACCCAATCTCCACCATCCCACTACCCCATCCCCCACCCCACCTACCCCACCCACCTCACCCACCTCACCTATCCCACCTACCTCACCCACCTCACCCACCCCACCCACCTCACCCCTCCCCACCTGGACCGACGAACTCTACCTGGAACTCCACCGCGCCTGCTACACCACCCACGCCGACCAGAAACAGTACAACCGCCAGTGCGAAGACACCCTCTTCCAGGCCGAGTTATTTGCGTCTTTAGCAACAATTCAAGGACTCCGACCCTATCCCAAAGCCGAACTCGAAACCGCCTGGAAACAGGTTCTCTTCAACCAGTTCCACGACATCCTGCCCGGTTCCTCCATTCCAGAAGTCTTTGCAGAAGCCAATCAAAACTGGCAGACAGCCCTGGATACGGGAACACAAATCCTCCAGCAATCCCTCCAAGCTATTGCGGAACAGGTCGATATTCCTCAGCCTCCTGTCGAGGAAGCAGTTCCCGTCATTCTTTTCAATCCCCTCAATTGGCCTCGTAGCGAAACTGTCTCTATTCCTGTTACTAACCGGCAATCTGAATCTTCCACCTGGCAAGCCCAAACCGCTGACGGAGAAAACTTAACTACTCAGTTTTCCGAAGCTTTCGATAACGCTGAAAATTCTTCATTACTGATTTTCGTACCAGATATTCCATCCGTCGGTTACCGACTCATCTGGCTCATCCCCACAAACCAGGAAACCTCTCGCCCTACGACTCCTGATGATTGGACGCTGGAAAATCAAGTCCTGAAAGTTAGCATTGACTCGACATGCGGCAATATTTCAAGCCTGCTCTACAAGC
>Ga0081526_100094_pt1 | contig 65473 bp, 52 predicted proteins | sample HotLakmasection2_FD_70991 | JGI IMG/M metagenome (GOLD analysis project Ga0081526, IMG submission 70991) | Hypersaline microbial mat communities from Hot Lake, Washington, USA - Section #2 (SPADES assembly) (version 2) | ecosystem: Environmental > Aquatic > Non-marine Saline and Alkaline >... | reverse complement strand
TCGACGGTTGAGTAAGGATTATGAGCGGTTACCCGAGATGAGTGAAGCAGCCATCTATGCGGTCATGACTCGTATCATGCTTAAGCGCCTGGCCGCCTAGACCGAACTTTATAAATAGCCTCTAAGTTGCTCTTCATAAGTAATAACAGTAACAGCAACTTCTGGATTATTTAAGGCGGTTAAACGACGAAGAATATTTTCCCCTTTTGTTCCATTACCGCTGCAAGAAGCTGAGGTGGTCTGTGTCAAAAATATACATACGGAAAGACCAGAAACCTATTCAGCTGAACGTCGCCACTCTTGTCCCAAACGAACAGCTTTATCGAATGCTGGATTGTCTTGGAAACTTCCGGCAACTTTCTGCCACCAAGGGGACTGAAACTGAGCAACGTTTCCCTGTGCGACTAAGGTCAATAGGGGTCTTAATCGTGCCAAATCGGATTCTAAGGCAGCAACTCGGGCTTCTAGTTGTGCTGAGCGTTCTTCCAGTTGCTGAGAAGTCATAAGCGGCTAACCTCCATGATGCCTTTGCCAAATTATAACAATGACATTTAGCACTTTTGAGAGCGATCGCCCCCACCCCCACTAGCCATCCCTTCATTGAGATTGGAGGAGCGATCGCCCCTCTCTACTATTCCAATACTCAGGTATAGAATGTGAAGGAGTAATTGCGAGTGTAGCCATGTCTGATGTGACAGTTAGCCTGAGTGAAACGGCTCACGAAACCCTGGTGAAGTTAGCCGAAACGTCTGGTGAAACAATTCAAACGGTTTTGGATAGGGCGATCGAAAACTACCGCAGATATGTCTTTCTCATGCAGGCAAATCGGGCTTTTGCTGATTTAAGGAAGAATGAAGCACTTTGGCAGGAAGAACTTGAAGAACGAGAGGTGTGGGATCAATCTTTGTCTGATGGAATGTCAGAATAATGGTGCAACCTGCCAGAGGCGATGTGTGGTTGGTAGATTTGAACCCTGTACGAGGACATGAACAAGCTGGCAAGCGCCCTTGTTTGATTATTTCTGTCGATCTCTTTAATCAAGGTCCAGCAGGGCTGGTTGTTGTTTTACCGATTACTTCAAAGCAGAAGGGGATTCCCTTTCATGTTGAGTTAAGTCCACCCGAAGGTGGCTTAAAAACCCTTAGCTTTATCAAGTGTAAAGATGTTCGCTCGATTTCTACAGAGCGGTTAGAAAAACGATTGGGTTCAGTTTCTCTGAAGACTCTTGCAGCCGTAGAAGATCGGTTGAAGATTTTGATGGGGCTATAAATAGCGATTTGGTGTTGCGATCGCCCCACTCCCCACAAGCCATCCCTTCACCGAGGTTGATGAGCGATCGCCCCACTCCCCACAAGCCATCCCTTCACCGAGGTTGATGAGACCGCCCCCACTCCCCACAAGCCATCCCTTCATTAGCTAGGGGAAGCGATCGCTAACTCTCGCACGTGGCTACGAGGTGTGGTATCACCAGCAGCTATTTCCTGTCGAACTATTTCAGCCATTCGATCCCATTGGTCATCTGTTGTAGATTCAAATTGAGCTTTCCATTTTTGCTCATCTTCCATCTCAGCAAGTAGACGAGCGGCGATCGCATTCTGTTCTTCATCCGGTAAAGTTTTTAGTTGAGCAATTACCCGTTCCAGTAATTCAGTCATTGTTACAGTCTTCCTACGAAGAGGTCTTAAAACTTTCCTCAGCAAACATTTTCAGGATTCGAACAGAGGGACATGTATATAAAGAAGCCACTCCATTTGCTAACTCTACGGCTCTAAATATCTGCAACATGGAGTCCTGCTCTCATCATGCTTTTAGCTAATCTTAGCGTAGCTGTAATGATTGCCTCTTTAAGTAAAGGAGCGATCGCCCCCAACCCCCACAAGCCATCCCTTCATCAGTTTGGGGAGCGATCGCCTCCACTTCCCACAAACTATCCCTTCACCAAACTTGAGGAGCGATCGCCCCCACTCCCCACAAGCCATTCCTGCGCCGAGGTTGAGGAGCGATCGCCCCCACCTCCCACAAGCCATCCCTTCACAAAAGATCGCCCCCACTCCCACAAGCCATCTCTTCATCAGCTGGGGGAGCGATCGCCCCCTCTTCCCACAAGCCATCCCTTCATCATGTTTGGAGGAGCGATTGCTAGTCAATTCCCCTCGCACAACGTTGTTCATATACCCGCCGCAAAAAATATCGAACTCAGTCACAAATAAGCGGCTGTGATACTAAGCTAATTCTGCCCAGATACTATGCCTCAAACGCCCTGCTGCTTTAGGTATCAATGGCTTGAAGCTTGTAAAGCTAAAATAAGCGTTTGATGATACCAGATCAATTGCTGGTAAAACATTAAATAGGGTAAATTTTCTTGGGGTTACGGTGTAGAACGATGTCCAAGCTTGTGGCGACACTTCCAGATGGTAAGGTCTGTGATTTCATAGACCAGAAGATCCGTAACGATACGCCTGAAGAATACGTCAGGCAGAATATCGAGCGTCGCTTAGTTTATGAGTTAGGATACCTGCCGCAACAAATTGAAGTTGAGTATCCAATTAAGCAAGGTAGTAAGACGGTTCGAGTAGATCTAGCTATTTTTCATGAAGGAGATCAGCATACTCAGGAAAATATTTGGATCATCATTGAATGTAAGAGAGACTCTGTACAACCTTCTGCCCACAAGGATGGCGTGGAGCAACTAAAGTCCTACATGCATTTTTGTGGTGCTGAATGGGGAATGTGGACGAATGGGAGAGCCAAAAAAGTCTACCGATGGATTCGAGATGAGAAGGGACAGTTAATTGATGAACAGGAGCCTAACGACATTCCCTCTAAAGATGGAAATATTGATGAGGTCGATCGCCCTACTCGTGAATCTCTAAAAAATTCTGTTGCTGCCAATTTGTTATTTTCTTTCAAGATTTGCCACGATCATATTTATGTAACGGATGGGCTGCAAAAACAACCTGCTTTTTTTGAGCTTTTAAAGGTTATTTTTTGCAAAATCTATGATGAGCGCAATGTCAAAAGTCCTTTGGAATTTTATGCAACGGCAAAAGAGAAGAAGAGTAACGATGGTCGGTTAACGGTTTTTAATAGGATTAGTAAGATTTTTGAGGCTGTGAAGAAACAGTATCCAGCCATCTTTGATGCTAATGATGAAATCAAACTTCAGCCAAGATCACTAGCTTATATCGTAGGAGAACTTCAAAGATATAGCTTTTTGACAACTAATATTGATGTTAAGGGAAAAGCTTATGAGGAGTTAGTTCGAGAAAATTTAAGGGGTGATCGTGGTGAATTTTTCACGCCTCGTAATGTCCAGAAGATGACAATTTGGATGCTTGATCCAAAGACAAATGAAAAGATCCTTGATCAATCTTGTGGAACGGGTGGTTTTTTAGTCATTGCGATGAACGAGGTAATTGGGAAGCTAAAGCAGCAGATTAAGCAGCAATCAGGTAGAGTGGCTGAAGAATCTGGAGTATGGCGCGATGTTCTAAACGATAGCATTAAAGAAACGGCTCAAAAAAACTTTTTTGGAATCGATATCAATCCAGACTTAGTTAAAGCAACTAAGATGAATATGGTAATGAACAATGACGGATCTGGAAATATTTTCAGGCAGGATTCATTGTTACATCCTCATCAGTGGGAGGATAACTTTCGTAAGGAATTTGCTAAAGCTCTTGGTATTGATCCTAAAAGGCTACGTAGTGAAAAAGATTTAGGTTATTTTGATGTTATTGCGACCAATCCACCTTTTGGTTCAAAGTTACCGATTAAAGACCAGGAAACTTTGAAACAATACCAATTAGGTCATGTTTGGCGGAAAACAGAATCGGGTTGGTGGGAACCGACAGAGCAGCTACAAACCTCTGCCCCTCCCGAAATTTTGTTTATAGAGCGGTGTTGGCAGTTCCTCAAACCGGGTGGACGAATGGGGATTGTGCTGCCGGATGCTATTTTAGGTGCTCCAGGGTTGCTCTATGTTCGCCATTGGATCATTAAACATTGCCGTATTGTGGCATCGGTTGATCTACACCCTGATACCTTCCAGCCTCGTAATGGGACTCAAACCTCAGTCCTGATTCTTCAAAAGAAGGCAGAGGAGGAAATTAACCGGGGAACTATGTCTGACTATGAAATTTTTATGGCACAAGTAAAAGCAATTGGACATGATAAGCGAGGCAATGATGTATTTAAGCGTAATGAGGAAGGTGAAGAGATACTGGTTCCGACTGATCCAGAATCAATTCCTTTAATTGAAAGAACTGCAACAGGAACGGGTACTGTTAGACCTCTACCTCAAGAGAAAGTCCCAGATGACGATACTGAACAAGTTGCGAATGAGTTCATAGACTGGAAAAAACAGGTGGTACTGGGATGGTAAATTACGCCTTTCAACCGGATTACACACCAATCACACTTCCTGATGAGTCTGAGAAGCTATCAACAACGATCAAGCTCAGTGAGGTGTTGGATGCAGGTGAACGTCTCGAAGCGTCTGCGTTTAGTATCGAAGCCCATAATGCGGTGACTGCTTTGGAAAACAGTGGTTTACAACTGATTCCGCTCTATGGCGCAGAAGGGCTTTGCCAAGAAAGCTATTATCCCGGTCGCTTCAAGCGAGTTTATGTCAGCGCTGAACAGGGCATTCCATTCCTGTCTAGTTCTGAAATTATCAGTTTAAGACCTACGACTGAAAACTTCTTGAGTCGAAAACATACAAAAAAGTCGGCATCACTTTTTCCACAGAAATGGGATGTGTTGATTTCTCGTTCTGGAACTATTGGTAATGTTAGTCTAGCGACTGAAACTTTCTTAGATAAAGCTTTATCAGAACACGCTATTCGACTTAGAGCTAGCGAACCTGACATTGCAGGTTATGTAGTAGCTTTTCTTCGTAGTCGATATGGTCGTCCTCAAGTTATTCAAGGAACATACGGTTCAGTTGTTAATCAAATTGAACCAGAGCATTTAGAGCGTGTTTTGATTCCTGATTTACCTCCGATTCGTCGAATTGCGATCGGTCGTTTGATGTGTAAAGCAGGTGAATTACGGGATGAGGCAAATCGACTGTTAGATGAAGCCGATCGCCTACTTCATGAACGGTTAAGTTTACCTTACCTGAAGTCGATCGCGCCTAATAGTAATGGGTCTGCGATCGCCAAAATCAAAGCCTCTCAGCTAATGGGTCGTTTAGAAGGTAGCTTTCATGATCCAGTGGCGATCGCGGCTGAAGAACAACTCGCTGACTTGTCAGTCGAAGTTACTACAGTAGGCGATTCAAGAGTTACTAAAGAAGTCCGAGCAATCACCAAGTTTCGCCAACGAGTATATGTTGAAAAGGGTATTCCCCTACTCAACAGCAAACAACTTTTCCAGATTGATCCCATAGGATTGAAGTTTCTTGCTAAAGGCGCCCACCTAGATGATTTAGCAGAAATTGCACTTGATGAAGACATGGTTGTTGTTACTTGTTCTGGAACTATCGGACGAGTACAAATTATTCCTCGATATATGAAGGAATGGGCTTCTAGCCAAGACTCAATTCGGGTGATTTCATCAGAAAATATGAATGCAGGCTATATATATGCTTGGTTGTCTTCAGACTATGGAGAATGTTTAATTAAGCGGCAAACATATGGTTCAGTTATTGTCCATATTGACCGTGATATGCTTGCCTCTGTTCCAATCCCCCTACCCGATATCGTTATTAGAAATGAAATTGGTAAGTTGGTTCTCAAAGCCAATCAATTACGCGATGAAGCTTGGCGTAGTGAGCAGGAGGCTATTACCAAACTTGAGAACCTGATTGCTAATAAGCCCACAACCCCAGCGAAAGATGAACTAAACCCCAATAAGATCGATCTAACCAAGATTCAGTACGATCAAAACGCCATTCCGATTTGGGAACTAGCGGCTCGAATTTCTGCTAAAGTACCCGATGAAGAATGGGCAAAATTACCCTCTGATTTGTCTCAGAGATTTGATTATTACCAGGGGTTAAGGGACGATTCGTGAGGTTTATCTTTGCAGACACAGGCTACTGGGTTGCGTTATTAAATCCCGGTGATAATTTGCATCAAAAGGCACAAAGTTTAGCAAAAACGCTACAGCCTGTTCATATCATCACCAGTGAAATGGTACTCACCGAAGTCTTGAATGATTTCTCAAAACGAGGTGAGTATTTACGAGATGTCGCTGCTGAATTAATTCGAGACTTACGTTCTCATCCCAATACCACCATTGTTCCTCAAACCAGTCAGCAGTTTGATCAGGCACTCCTGCTCTATACCCAACGCAAAGATAAGCAATGGAGCCATACAGATTGTGTCTCTTTCAACATCATGAAAGCAAACGGTATTGCAGAAGCACTTGCCTACGACAAACATTTTACTCAGGCAGGTTATACACCTCTGATGCGAAATTGCCAGGTGTAAACGTTAGGCGATCGCCCTCCTCATCAAACACCGTATCCAGGCGAATATTGCCATGGGAAGGTGTCAAGCCCGCATAGAGCTTGAGCACCTGTTTGACCGCATGGCGGAGTTGGGTGATGTCATCCATTTGCTGACACCTGCCCATGTGGGCTTAGTGGACGTAGTCCTGGACGGCTTTTACGTCGAGGGGGTTGGCTTGGAGGGCGCGGATGGCGGCGATCGTGGCTTTGGCTCCGGCGATCGTGGTGACGGTGGGCACCTTGTAGATGAGGGCGGTGCGGCGGAGGGTGCGATCGTCCAGTTGGGCGGCTTGTCCCAGGGGTGTGTTGACGATCAGTTGGATGTCGTGGTTTTTGATGGAGTCGGCGATATTGGGGCGTCCCTCGTGGATTTTGAGCACCAGGTCTACATCCAGCCCATGCTCCTTCAGCACCTTGTGAGTGCCGCTGGTAGCGACCACATGCAGCCCCAGTTCCAGCAGTTCCTTCACCACAGGGACGGCGGAAACCTTGTCGCGATCGTTCATCGAGACAAAGACCGTGCCGTTGAGGGGCAGAATTTGGGAAGCGGCGAGTTCGGCTTTGGCGAAGGCTTTGCCAAAGTCGGTGTCGATGCCCATCACCTCCCCGGTGGAGCGCATTTCGGGACCGAGGATGATGTCGGTGCCCGCAAACTTGGAGAAGGGTAGCACCGCTTCCTTCACCGCCACATGGCTGGGGATAACTTCCTCAGTGAAGCCGAGGTCTGCCAGGGTTTTGCCCGACATGACGCGCGACGCCATCTTCGCCAGGGGTACGCCGATCGCCTTCGACACAAAGGGCACCGTGCGGGAGGCGCGGGGGTTCGCTTCCAGGATGTAGACCTGGTCTTTGCCCTCGGCAGTGCCCTGGATGGCATATTGCACATTCATCAAGCCCACCACATTCAGGGCTTTGGCGAGCTTCACCGTCCAGGTGCGAATGATGTCCAGCACTTCATCGGAGAGGGTGACTGTGGGGATGGAGCACGCCGAGTCGCCAGAGTGGATGCCCGCCTGCTCGATATGCTCCATGATACCGCCGATAACGACTGCGCCCGTTTGGTCGGCGATCGCATCCACATCCACCTCGATCGCATTTTCCAGGTATTGATCCACCAGAATGGGGTGATCTGGCTCCACCTGCACGGCGTATGCCATGTAGCGCTCCAGGTCTTCGTCGGAGTACACAATCTCCATTGCCCGACCACCCAACACATAGCTGGGGCGCACCACCACAGGATAGCCGATGGTCTTCGCCACCTTCAGCGCTTCGCCCGTGCTGCGGGCAATGCCATTGGCGGGCTGGCGAATCTCCAGGTCATGGAGAATCCGCTCAAACCGCTCCCGGTCTTCTGCCGTGTCGATCGAGTCGGGCGACGTACCCCAGATCTTCAGCTTGGGATTCTCCAGGCTGTTGAGATAGGCTTGCAGCGGCACCGCCAGCTTCAGGGGCGTCTGTCCGCCAAACTGGATGATGATGCCATCGGGGTTTTCTGCCTCAATGATGTTGAGCACATCTTCCTTGGTCAGCGGCTCAAAGTAGAGGCGATCGCTCGTGTCATAGTCCGTCGAAACCGTCTCCGGGTTGGAGTTGACCATAATTGTCTCAAAGCCATCGTCGCCCAGGGCAAAGGAGGCATGGCAACAGCAATAGTCAAACTCAATCCCCTGCCCAATGCGGTTGGGACCACCGCCGAGAATCATCACCTTGGGGCGATCGGAATCCAGCACTTCGCTTTCGGTGTAGGGCGGAACGCCATCGGAGTCCGTCGTCACCGTTTCGATGGTGGTTTCGTAGGCGGAGTAGTAGTAGGGCGTCAGCGCTTCAAACTCGGCGGCGCAGGTGTCCACGGTTTTGTAGACGGGAATCACCCCGAGGGATTTGCGGTAAGCCCGCACCTCATCCTCCGTGGTCTTGGTGGCAAAGGCAATCTGGCGATCGCTAAAGCCCTGTTGCTTCACCGCCAGCATATGTGCCGGGGTCAACTGCTTCAGCGGCGTGCGCTTCAGCAGTTTCTCCGTCTCCAACAACTCGCGAAACTTGTCGAGGAACCAGGGGTCGATGCTGGTAAGTTCAAAGATTTCTTCCACCGACATACCCATCGACATGGCATGGCGCACCGTGAAGATGCGATCGGGGTTGGGCGTGCGCAGCCCTGCCTGGATCTGGGCAAGACTGGGCAGCTTTTCGGCGCGATCGCAGCCCCAGCCATAGCGTCCCGTTTCGAGCGATCGCAGCGCTTTCTGGAACGACTCCTGGAACGTGCGCCCAATCGCCATCGCCTCACCCACCGACTTCATCTGGGTCGTCAGGGTCGGCTGGGCACCGGGAAACTTCTCAAAGGCAAACCGGGGAATTTTTGTCACCACATAGTCAATCGTCGGCTCAAAGCTTGCCGGAGTCTTCTTGGTAATGTCGTTGGGAATTTCGTCCAGGCTATAGCCCACCGCCAGCTTTGCCGCCATCTTGGCGATCGGGAAGCCCGTCGCCTTCGACGCCAACGCCGAACTGCGCGACACCCGGGGGTTCATCTCAATTACAATCACTTCCCCCGTCACCGGGTTCACCGCAAACTGGATGTTCGATCCCCCCGTTTCCACCCCAATCTCACGGATGATCTTGATTGAGGCATCCCGCAACCGCTGATATTCCTTATCCGTCAGGGTTTGCGCCGGGGCAACGGTGATCGAGTCCCCCGTGTGAATCCCCATCGGGTCAATGTTCTCAATCGAGCAGATAATCACCACGTTATCCGCCAGATCCCGCATCACCTCCAGCTCATACTCCTTCCACCCGAGGAGCGACTGTTCAATGAGGATCTGCGACACCGGGCTGGCATCCAAACCACTCTGGGAAATCTCTTCAAACTCTTCCTGGTTGTAGGCAATGCCACCCCCCGTTCCGCCCATCGTGTAAGCCGGACGGATAATCAGCGGGAAGCGCCCAATCTCACGGGCAATCTGATGCGCTTCCGTCATCGTCTCCGCCAAACCAGAAGGACAGACGGCAACCCCAATCCGCTCCATCGCCTCTTTAAATAACTTGCGATCCTCCGCCATCTCGATCGCCGGAAGCTTCGCCCCAATCAGTTCCACCCCATACTTGTCGAGCACACCATTCTTCGCCAGCGCCACCGCCAGGTTCAGCGCCGTTTGCCCGCCCATCGTCGGCAGCATGGCATCCGGGCGCTCCCGCTCAATCACCTTCTCCACGATTTCTGGGGTCAATGGCTCGATGTAGGTGCGGTCTGCCATCTCCGGGTCGGTCATGATGGTGGCAGGGTTCGAGTTAATCAGCACCACCTCGTAGCCCTCGTCGCGCAGGGCTTTGCATGCCTGGGTGCCCGAATAGTCGAACTCGCAGGCTTGCCCAATCACGATGGGACCCGAACCAATCAGGAGAATTTTGCGGATATCAGTGCGGCGGGGCATAGATGCTCTCGTTGTCTGTGCAGGAATCCTGATTATTTTAGAGGCAATCTGGTGTTTGCGAATGTGTTCCTTTGTGGATGTGTGGAGATCTGGAAACAATTGCACCACGGAGGCACAGAGGACATAGAGAAAGACAAATGAAAGACAAATGAAGGAGAAACTGTCTTAAGCTAAACTTCCACTTTGGACCAAAATCTCCCTCTCCCCCTCCGGGCGCTCTGTGCCTCTGTGGTGCATTCCTCCGTCCCAATCGAGGGATAATGGAAGGAGCGATCGCTCTCAAACCCTCCAAAATTCTATGTTTGCCAAAGAAAATCTCTTCGCCTTTTCCCTCTTCCCCTACATCGCGTTCCTCTGGTTTCTCACCCGCTCTCAGCAAACCCCGCGCCTCGCCCTCATCGGGTTCTACATGACGCTGGTGTTTGTGGGGGTCACGATTCCCGCTGGAATCTACGCCCAGGTCGCCCTGGACAGCGAACTCGCCAATGTGGACTGGCTGCACGGCGGAGCCGAAGTGTTTCTTACCTTTGCCAATATTCTGGTTGTCCTTGGCTTCCGCAAAGCCATTTTGAAGAAGCAAGGCAAGGCTAGGAGCTAAGGCGATCTCCAGGAAAGAATATCCCCATTTTTTTGAGAGAGGGCGCGGCTAAGCCGCGCCCTCTCTCAAAAAAATGGGGATATTCTTTCTCAGAAATCTCATTTCAATAATTTCATGAGGGAATCTCAGTATTTTCCTCATGTAGCTACTGTATTTTTTGTTTTCAGTATGTAAGATAGGACTATAGTTCGGAATTTACCCAGGTAGCTTGTAGTTATAGTTGGGCGATCGCAAATAAGCCCCATCCCATTCAATCAAGTCTGGTTGTTGATCTCGCTTATCTATTGCCCATTCGCATCGTTTTGTTGTCCCAAGCGCTGAGTTGGCTTGAGCATGGTTCTGATGATGGATTAAAGCAAGGCATCTCGATGCCAAAGCCCTATTCCGTCTGCTTTATGCAGCTTTATCAGAAGCGTGAACAATCCTTCCAATCCCAGGCGTAATCGGTTCATATTGCCTCAATCAATCCGTTTCAGTGCGTTCCCATCCTTTTAATGAAGGGTGATTGGAATTCAAATCATGTTGTCTATTTCGAGTGTTTTCTGAGGGCACCGTTTCAGGTGCTTTCAGAAGCATTCGCAATGCTCCCTTGAAATTTCCCAGGTAACTTTTCTCCCAGAATTTACGCAACAAAATACGTCCCAGTCTGTTCTATTTGCTGCATTCGATAGAAGGGTCAATTTTTCATGGTCAATCTTGATTACGACAATCATCTGGAAGTGCATCTCCGGCAGAACAAAAAGGATCCTCCGCCTTCCGACAATGGTTTTAGATTCATTGCCACCACAGTTATTTCAGTCCCTATCGCCCTCGAACTTATCGGTGCTATTGATGTTTTTCCCGGCAACGTAGAAATAGTGCTCCCACCGCCATCTGTTGAAATTCCGCAATCACCTCAACGTCTTCCGAATCTACCCGATACGGGGGTGCGATCGCCTCAACCAACGCCTTTCGCTACCACGAACAACTCACCGAATCCTGAGATTTCAACTGTAGGGGGTGGCGGTTCCTGGACTGGCGATGTGCAAATCAGTTACTGCAACGGATATTTTGCGAGTGCTAATTTCCGAGACTACGCAGACTATGACCCCATTGCGATCAGCGGAAAGGTTCCACCCGGAGATTGGGTTACTTTGACAGGAAGAACCTATTTTGAGGATGGAATACTTTGGTACGAAGCAATCAACTATTCACCGCTTGAGCCATCTGAAGATGGCTACGATTATTACTACCAACCCCAGGCGAACCAGGTTGGGTGGATAGCGTCTTGCTTTGTTGAGTAGCCAGGCTTAAAGGGGACGGGTGCCTAAAAGGCACCCGTCCCCTGAGGGTGCTGCACCTCCCTAACGGGCATGGCTGGCGGCGAGGGTTTGCTGCATCAAAATCTCCTGGCTGTTGCGTTCGGGTTCGCCTTGCTTGGGTCGCCGCTGGGTAAAGGTGCCATCTGCGTGCATTTCCCAGGCTTGGCGGTTGTCATTCAGGAAAATATCCAGCAGGTCTTTGAGTTGTGCCAGCAACTTTGGATCTTCGATGGGGGTAATCGCTTCGACGCGGCGATCGAGGTTGCGCGGCATCCAGTCGGCACTGCCAATGTAGATTTCTTCGTCCCCATCATTGCCAAAATAAAAGATGCGGGAATGTTCAAGAAATCGCCCGATGACACTGATAACGCGAATATTTTCGCTAATGCCTTCCATGCCCGGACGGAGACAACAAATGCCGCGTATGATCAGGTCTATCTCAACCCCTGCCTGGGAAGCTTCGTAGAGGCAGCGGATGATTTTGGGGTCAACCAGAGAGTTCATCTTGGCGATGATGCGTCCGCCCTTGCCACGGTGGGCATGGTCGGTTTCACGGCGAATCATCGACGTCATGCGATCGCGCAAGTTTACCGGAGCCACCAGCAGCTTGCGGTAGGAATGCTGCCGCGAGTAGCCCGTCAGGAAGTTAAACAGGTCAGTGAGGTCAGCACCCAGGTCATCCCGACAGGTCATCAGCCCCAAGTCGGTATAGAGCCGAGCGGTTTTGGGGTTATAGTTGCCCGTGCCGATGTGAATATAGCGGCGAATGTGGTCACCTTCCTGGCGCACCACCAGCACCACTTTGGTGTGGGTCTTCAAGCCCACAACCCCATACATGACATGGACGCCCACACGCTCCAGCTTGCGTGCCCAGAGAATATTGTTTTCTTCGTCAAATCGCGCCTTTAGTTCTACCAGGGCGACCACTTGCTTCTCGTTTTCGGCAGCGGCGATCAGCGCTTTGACGATGGGCGAGTCGCCGGATGTGCGGTAGAGGGTCATTTTGATGGCAAGCACATGGGGGTCGTGGGCTGCCTGGGTGATGAAGGCTTCTACGGAACCGCTGAAGGACTCGTAGGGATGATGCACCATCACATCCCCTTCGCGGATTACCGAGAAGATGTCAGGCATATCGCCCTGGGGCAGGTCAGGGTCTTCTGCGGGCGATCGCAACCGGAGCGGCATCACCGCACTCCAGGGATGATCCTTCAACTCCGGCAAGGGAAAACCCGTCAGCGCAAACAAATCCTTGAGGTTCAGCAACCCCTCCAGTTCATACACATCCGCATCGGTAATGCCCATTTCTTCCATCAACATCTGGCGAACGGACTGGGGCATGGTCGGGTGCAGTTCCATCCGCACCACCGAACCGCCAAACCGCCGCTTGCGCAACTCCTGCTCGATCGCCAGCAGCAAATCATCCGCTTCATCTTCGCTGATTTCAAAATCCGCGTCGCGGGTAATGCGGAAGGGGTAATATTCCTGGATCGTCATGCCAGGGAACAAAAACTCCAGGTTGTGGGCAACCACTTGCTCCAGGGTCACCCCTGTCCAGATCACCTTTTGCCCATCCACCCGATGGCGCAGTTCGGGCGGAAATTCAATAAATCGCGGCAGCGTATTCGGCACTTTCACCCGTGCAAACCGCTCATTTCCTGTGTGCGGATCTTTGACATTAACCGCCAGGTTCAGGCTCAGGTTGGAAATGTGGGGGAATGGATGAGCGGGGTCGATCGCCAGAGGCGTCAGCACTGGGAAAATCCGCTTTTCAAAATAATCTTGCAGATACAGCCGCTGCTCCTGGTTCAGGTCGATGTAGTTGAGCAGATGGATGCCGTGGTCTTCCAATTGGGGGCGCAGGGTTTGATGAAAGAAGCGGTGCTGCTCGACCACCATGGGGCGCAGGGTAGCGCTGATCTCATCCAACTGTTGCTGGGGCGATCGCCCATCGGGCGTGAGACGAGTTACCCCGGCTTCCACCTGCTCCTTGAGAATGGCGACGCGCACCATAAAGAATTCATCCAGGTTGGAGCTAAAAATTGCCGTAAACTTCAGCCGCTCCAGCAGCGGAGTGCGCGGGTCAAAGGCTTCATGCAGCACACGACGGTTGAACTCTAACCAGCTCAGCTCTCGGTTGAGATAGTATTCTGGCTTTTCGAGGCTGGTGTCTTTGGTTTCTTGAACAAACGTCATGGGGGTTCCCGTCCTTATTGCTTTCTATCGATATTCCCAAAAGGTAAGAAAAAGCGAAAGTATTGGGTAAAACACTTAAAAGGTCTTAAAAAGCCTGACTGGGGAAAACGCCACCCAATTTAAAGCGACGCTTTTTACTCCATCCTCAACATTTTTCGGAAGTCCTTAATTTTGCGTGCGCGTCGCGCACGCAAAATCAAGGACTTCCGAAGGACTTCCGAAAGATGGCGAAGGTATAGCGGTTTGCAAGCGCGTTAAGTACAGCACATGGGAGGGGCGGCGCGGCGCGCCGCCCCTCCCATGTGCTGAAGCAACTTGCACACCGCTATATGTTTTTTATGCAGAGGGTTGGGTGCGGCGGCGGGTTTTGAGGACGGCGTTGGTGGAGTAGAGGGCGAGGGCAATCCAGATCAGGCTGAAGGAGATCAGGTGGGTGCGGGTGAAGGGTTCGTGGAAGAGAAAGACGCCCAGCATCAGTTGAAGGGTAGGGGCAATGTACTGCATGAAGCCGAGGGTTGTAAGGGGGAGGCGCTTGGCGGCGTTGTTGAACCACAGTAGCGGCATGGAGGTGATGACCCCACAGCCGATGAAGAGTAGCGTGAGGGGCAGGCTACTGCCAAACTGACTGGTGCCAGCGGCACTCCAATGGAGGATGAAGCCGAGGGCAATGGGGGTGATCAGCAGGGTTTCGACGGCCAGCCCTGCCATCGGCTGCACCGCAGCGACTTTGCGAAGTAGCCCGTAAATGCCAAAGGAAATTGCCAGCACGAAGGCAATCCAGGGAACCTGTCCCAGATCAACCATAAAATTTGTCACGCCCATTCCTGCCAGGGCAACGGCAAAGATCTGCCAGCGGTTCAACCGTTCCCCCAGAAAAACACAGCCCAGCAAAACGCTGAAAAGGGGGTTGATAAAGTAGCCCAGGCTGGTTTCTACAATCCGTTCGGCATTGACGCCGTAGATGTAGATGCCCCAGTTGAGGGAAAGCAGGATGGCGCTGGTGAGCAGGGTGAGGAGCAGGCGGGGCGATCGCCACAATTTCCCAAACTCATCCAGCCGCTGTTGGATCGCCAGCACCGCAATCAGCAGCACCGCCGACCAGATGATGCGATGGCTCAACACCTGCACCGCTGGCGTGTTGCCAAACAGCTTCCAGTAAAGGGGCAGCAGCCCCCAGGAGCCATACGCCAGAAAGGCGTAGAGAATACCAGGAGCGGGGAGAGTGCGGTGGGAATCGGTCATGCGTGAACCCCTGCGAGAGAACCAGGGAAACCGGAGCGGGCGAGGTTTACTGAAGGGCGATCGCCACTGCTACTCCGTGTTTCCGCCAAATGTTCACCCATTCTGGCAGGGAAGGGGCGATCGCATAACGCCCAACAGCATGAACTCCTTAAGGGTGCGCCTCAGTTCCCACCACCAAAAAGCAGGTTGGTTAACGAATTCCACACGGCAATGTAGAAATTGCCATCTGCATCACCTCGCAGAAACTCGAACGGCATCCCCTGGTTGCCAATGAATGGGCGCAACCGCCAGCCCAACTGCATTCCCACCACAGCGTAGATGACGATCCAAATGCGGAGCAGCATGTTGTTCAGTGGTTGCTCCATGCGGAAGGCGAGGTAGGAGCAGCCCCGGTAGAGATAGCGCACGCCGTAAATGCCGCACAGACTGAAGATGATGACATGGAGCAACAGCAAGAACTGGTAGTTTTCTGGCGTGGTGAGGGTGAAGAAGAAGGCGATCGGCGCGAGGCTCACCAGCAAAATTGTGGTCGTTGCCAGGGTGGTGACCATGAGGGCAACGGTCTGCATAAACCGAAAACTTTGCCCCAGCAAGACGTTGAAGGTGTAGAGGGAGGGGATGCAAATCAGCGCTGTGAGCAGGAACAGGATGGGGAGTTTGATGGCGGAGGCGATCGCCTGCAACGGACTGTTGTAAATGCCCATCGTCAATCCATACAGGCTGGAGAGCAGCGCACAGAGGATCGACATAGCGGCGATGGTACGGGGCAGTTGTTGCTTGCTGTGGATTTGCTCGAACAGCGCCACCTGTGCCCGCAAAATGTAGTCGAGAAAGTAGAACGCTAGTCGCACCACGCCGCTTTTCTGAAGCGCCTCGCGGAGGGAACGGATTTCGTCGGGAGAATAGTGGAAGCGACGGTCATCTGTGGGGCGCGATCGCCCACCTTTCTCGCCATCCCTGGCATAACGCCGCTCGGTCGGTATATCGCCGGGTGGGGCAAATTCACCAGAGTAGCGATCGCCCCTTTCTGGCAGGGGTTCTGCACTGGCATCCGCATGGTCTTTGGCTTCGGGCGGGAGGAGTTCGTCAGGATAGCTCATGGCTTCACACTGGCAACATCGTTGCCTCCATCAAAGCCTCGCTTCTCCCAAACCACCTGAGAAATTCAATCCATTTCTCTAAAGCCTCAAACTCCGGGCAAGTTTACATAAACCATCCGAAAAAGACCGAGTTGCCCGTGAAGCTAAAGGACTTGCAAAGAAATAAAATCCCAGGGGGCGCGGGCTGCGCCCCCTGGGATTTTATTTCTTTGCTAATCTTTAATACCAAGTCCTCGAAAACCAAAACCAGATATTTTTTGAAAGCGGGTGCGGCTGAGCCACACCCGCTTTCAAAAAAATGAGGAAATGCTTTTTGGGTAATTTCTTAACTTCCCGTTGTGGTGACTTCGCTGGGGGGGCTGGGGTTGCTGCTAGCTTCGGTGGCGAGCAGCCAGGGAATCGTGTCGGAGTTGCGGATCGTGTCGAAGGTGGCTTTGATGAAGCTGGCAATGGGAACTGCAACCAGCAGCCCCAAACCACCGCCCAGCTTCAGCCCCAAATCTAGCGAAATCAGCATCCAGACGGGGTTGAGTCCCGTCAGTTCACCAACAATCCGTGGACCGAGGATATTTTCACAAACCTGGTTGATGAGGATGGCGAAGACCAGCACCTTGACCCCCAGCCAGAAGTTTTGCAGGGCAAGCAGCAAGCTGACTGTGATGATGACAGTAACACCGCCGAGGGGAATGAGGCTGCCAATGCCGATGCCAAAGCCAAACAGTTGCGCCAGGGGCACCTGCAAAATCAGCATGGTCGTCGTCTGTGCCACACCGATGATGCTGGCAAGGGTGACCTGTCCGGCGATAAAGCGCTCAAAGTTCTTGGGCAGCGACTCGCGGACGAGCATACTCCACTTGGTGGGCAGCCAACTGAGGATGCCGTTCCACAAACTCTCGCCACGCAGCACCAGAAAGATGGTGAGGGCAACCGAGAGAAATATATTGACGATACTGCCGATCGCACTAAACACGATGGTCACAACCTGGCTGGTGAGCGATCGCAACACACTCGTCAGCCGCTCAATCACCTGATTCAGATTAGTCGTGCTGAAATCAATCGGCAGTTGTTGCTCCCTTGCCCACAGTTCCAGCGACTTCAGTTGGGTTTGCCCAGACTTCAGCCATTCGGGGAGGCGGGTCAGCAATTCATTTGCCTGCCGCAAAATCACCGGTCCCAGGAAAATGACCAGCACCGTGACCAGCACAATGAACAGCAGCAGCACGATCGCCACCGAAATGATCCGGCTCACCCCCCGCTGTTGCAAAAACCGAATGGGATAGTCCAGCAAAAAGGCAATCAGCGTCGCTGCAATCAGCGTACTCACCAGGGGTTGCAGCGAATTTGCCAACAGCAACAGCAGCCAGCCATTGAGAAAAACGACTGGAAACGCCAGCCCAATCGTAAAAAATCGGGGCAGCTTGTTGAGGGAATCCAGCATAGAGCGCGTGAAAGGACAGCTTAATAGGGCGAAGGAAGACTGGGGCGAAACAACCTCTGTCTGATTTCTATTATTGCTGGAATCTTAGCGATCGAGTCCTCCAGGGGTGGGACTCATGCGATAGAGGAAGCGAATCATGCGGTGCTGGGGATCCCAACGATCCAGTTGGGCACGCACCTCGTCCTCCGTCGGGGCAACGGATTGCATCAGAAACGGCATCAGCTTGAAGCTGGGGGTGTTGGTGAAGAAGTAGCCCCCGTGGGCATCAATGCGCCCCAAGACATAAAAAATAGCGGTGATCACATCGATAGGAATCGCCATGAAGGGATTAAGGTCAAGGGTTGTGGCGTTTACGCCCTTCATTTTGGAGCAATCGAGATAGGTAATATTCTCGAACAGGTCGTAGGCAGAGGTGGGACGCACCGCGCTGCGGCTGACGACCGCTCCCCGCACCAGCAAAATTTTGAGGCTTTCCCGTTTGCCTTGGCGGCTCTCTTGCTGCATCAAGCGCTCTGCGTTTGGCGGCAGGAAGATGTTGCCCAGGCGTAGACCCGACATTTCGACACTGGGTTCGGTGAACCAGTTGCCCAGGGTAGAAAGGTAGCGGAGAACGATGTCGCGATCGCTCGACATCAAATAAATCTGCTCACATCGCCGCATGGCAGACCGCACATAGTTATTGCGCCCTTCCCGAATCAGCTCCAGGGGAATGTCGGGAGATGCCAGAATCATTTTGCCCAGGGTGAGGCAATCGCCAAACTGTCCTGTTTCCTCATTGAGGCGATCGTCTTTGCCAAAACGATCCGACAGCACCCGCAGCATGTTGACCAGCACCAACCCGCCCATGCTGTGCCCAATCAGGTTTACCCGCAGGCGCTTTTGTGCCAGAATGTGCTCTGCCTGCTCGCTCATCTCCTTTGATTCGGCAGCACGGGAACCCACCAGGCGCAGGGTAAGCTGGCGATCGAGCCGCCAGAAAAACTCTGCCAGGTCCGGTGCGCCATAGTGAACGGCACGGTAGCGATCGCGCTGATACACCACCCCCCGCAGCAGGCTAAACACCGATAGCCACAGGGCATACACCCCCGCCATCACCCAGATCCATTGCATTCCCAGAGTCATGCCACCCAGCACCAGCAAGCCCAGCAACACCCCAGTTGGTAGCAAGCTCAACAAGAACAGGCTGATCAGAAACTTCAGCAAAATCTCCACATTGCTAAGGGAGTCACGAATCAAGCCCTGGTTGAACAGCGGAAACTCGCTGGGCCAATGGTAGCCAATGTAGAGATGATCGTCTGCCAGAGTGTCCCAGGCTTGCTCTGGTTGCGCCGTTTCATCGAACAGCACATTCGCTTCATCCGTGAAGAACTTGAAAAAGTCTTTGGCGGGGTTGGCATAGCCATGGGTGCGCAGGGTAACGGTATGCAGTTCCCGCTCATTGATCATGTCAGCCAGTTCATCCACATTGAAGAGGGGACGAAACTTTTGGGGATGGGGCAGCCGACGCGGCAGAGAGATAGAGACGGGAGCCGTACTGACCACCAGGAAGGTGTTGCGGTTGACGCGATCGCCCCGTTCTGGATGTCGCTGCTCGATGTAGCGATAGATCTCAAAGTTGCGGCTGATGGCTTTGGTAAATTGCTTATTCTTCCAATACGTCAGCGCTTTAATAATGAAATCAGCCGTTACCCACTTGAAGAACCCCGGATACATATCCTGACAGGTCGCCTCATGGCGGGTCTGGCAGTACTCATATAACTCTTCAAAAAGTCGCTTCTGAATTAAATCAACCGTCGCTAAGCCTTGATAAATCTTGGGATCGGCATCATACATCGGGCGATAGGCAAGCTGAACCACCCGTGCCTTTGTCCACCAGTCCGAAAATGGCGCAGAATTCTGGGTAATCCCGTTTAGCCAGCCCTGGTCATTGTGACAGGCGACTTTCCCCTCTTCAGTATTTGCCCATTCAAAGGGCAATGGATAGGCAAGTTGCATACACCCTTCCTGATTCCTCGCGTTCGGCAGCTTTGAGACAGATGCTTTAACTTATACCAGGGTCTCGAAAATCAAAACCAGATATTTTGTTGAAATGCCCGCTGCACAGGCATTTCAACAAAATATCTGAAATGGGCTTTCCGAGCGTTTGGATGAAACACTCCGATCAGAATTTTAGGGCGATCGCCCATTTCTCAAGCATCACGCTACAACTCTCAACATACGCCCAGACTGCAAACAAAAGCGATAAAGTAGATGAGCGGAATTTTTACAACTTCATGAGCGGTTCAGACGAGTTTTCTCTGCCATCCAACGCCTCAGATTCAGAATCGGAGCGATCGCCCTCCGATGATGCCACCAATGACGCCACCCATGCAGACCTCGTAGCCGAACTCGAAGCCGTCGAAGAGGAACTGTCGCGTCCCCTCAGCAATCCGGCAGCGGTTCCCACCCATGCGCCGCTGCCGTCACCACCTCCCCTCATCCTGGTGGAAACCGCCTTCTTCGCCAGCACTACCAGCCTGCTCTGGCTTGCCAGCTATTACCTCAGCCTGGTCGCCTGGATGCGGATCATCTTCCCCCTGCCCCTGGCGCTGATCTACATGCGCTGGGGCAGACGGGCAGGCATCATGGGGCTAACGGTGACCGCGCTGCTGCTCTCCATCCTCATGGGACCCTATCTCAGCCTCCTGTTCCTGATTCCCTATGGCTTGCTGGGGGTGCAACTGGGCGCAACCTGGAAGCGCGGCATGAACTGGGCAGGCTCCATCACCACTGGCGCAATTCTCGCCAGCCTCAGCTTTTTCTTTCGGGTGTGGCTGCTCTCCATTTTTCTGGGAGAAGATTTGTGGGTCTATCTCACCAGTCGCCTTGCCGATTTCTTCCAGTGGATTGTCTCGATTCTGGTGAGTTGGGGCTGGCTGGGCGTTGGCGCATTGGGCGAAGTGAATCTTGCCTGGGTACAAGCCCTGACCGTTGGCACCGTCCTTCTCAGCGATTTCGTTTATCTCTTCACCGTTCACCTGGCGGGTTGGCTACTGCTGGAGCGCCTCGGCAATCCCATCCCCGAACCTCCCGAATGGGTCAAGATCATCTTTGATGAAGAATCCGGACGATAACGGTTTGTGAGCCAAAGTTTGTGAGCCAAAGTTTGTGAGCCAAAGTGTGAGGAGAATTTACCAAGTGCTTTACTCAGCAGGGGTGAGGGTTTGCCGAAAGCGCTCCCAACGTTCCAGGACGTCTGGGTTGGACTCCGCGCCCTTTTCCAATAGAACGGTGCCGCTCCGGAAGCCGACCATGCCATATTCCCCGGTGCCGAGCCATGCGCCCAGAATCTCCTCCATGCCCTGCAAGGTCTGACGCTCATCGTCAAACGCCCGCTGAAACAGGCGCGGATACCAGAAATCCATGATCACAAAATCCACCAGGCGCACCTGGCGATCGTCCTCCTGGATGCGGAGTTCGGGGTAGCGCACGGCAGAGCGGCGATTGGAGAGATGGGCGATCAGGTAGCTGGTTGCCGATACGCTGGCATCATCGGGAATGCGTCCCATCAGTTGCCGCACCGCCTGGGCATGGTTCCACTGCTCCGCAGGCGGCGCATAGACCCACGGCTGGAACGAGTCGGGGATCACGATGGAAAGGGCACGGTTGGGGTTTGAGGTGAGGGTTAGCACCAGCGCTAACCCCATGCACACCTTCCAGAAATTCTGAATCCGGGGCTGAAATTGCAAAGGATGCTTCGCCCACCAGAGAATTGCGCCGTAGAACAAGCCCGGAACCAGCGTCAGGGCATAGCGCAGATGCAGAGAAAGGGCGGTGGGGTCTTGCCGCATCAGGGTTTTGGTGAGGGGGAAGGCGATCATTACCCACGCAGATGGAGAGAGGGCGGGGACGAAGGCGAGGGGGAGCCATTGCCCCAGCACATAATTAATGGTGCGATCGAGGGGGGTGAAAAGGTTGGCGAGGAGCTTTCCCGGTTGGCTGGCGATCGCCCACAACACCTCTACCGTCGAAGCTTCCTGGTTGTCGATGAAATGCCCGAACTGTTCCACCATGAACCGCCGAGAAATGTCCTCGGAAAACAGCGGCATCACCACATTCGTCACCAGCACGATATAACCCACGCTGAGGGCACAGACGATCGCCCCCACCCGCCAATGCCGCCGACTGAGGATGAAGTACAGCCCAATCCCAAACAGCACGATTCCCGTATCTTCCCGCACCAGCAGCGTCAGCCCAATCATCACCCAGAACAGCCACCACACCCGCTTCTCCAGTGCCAGAAACGCGGTGAACAAATAGAGCGGCAGTTGCGACAGGTCATGAAAATTTGCCAGGGTCGGCGCAATCACCGCATTGGCGCAGTAGTAGCTGATGGTGATGAACACCGAGAGCCGGGGCGGGTGATAGTGCCGCGCCAGGGCATACAGCACAAAACCTGCCGCCGTAATCAGCGTGATTTGCAGAACGGAGAGACCCGCGGGCGATCGCACCAACGCATAGTAGGGAACCCACAGCAACAACGCCGGGGTAAAGTGCTGCCCCAACCGCCGATAAAACACCGTCGGCGCTTCCCCATCCACCAGCACATTGATCGACTCGGTGGAAGACAGCGAACTCTCGAACAACCGCCCATGCATGGTGTTCCAAAACACCTGATTGAAGATGCCCTGGTCAAAGGCGACATAGGTGGGGTAGAAGTTGAAATACCGTTGCAGCGCAAAAATGCAGCACGCCACCCAAAAAATGAGCGCGGCGATCGCCACAACCCGAACACCTTTGATGGAAGAGAAGCGGGGCATGTTGGTTTGAGAGGGGAAGGGTTTAGACAGTCTCGCTATTATCTCTTTCTTTGTGGTTCAATCTCCCCACTTCTTCTCATAACCCCCAAGCTCTCTGCTACGCTACTGAACATCGACCGAACCATTTTTCAAATTTTCTCTCCCCCTACAAAATGGATCAGCAATTTATCCAAACCCTCGTCAATGGTGTGGCAGTGGGCAGCATCATCGCCCTCGCTGCCGTCGGGCTGACCCTCACCTACGGCATCCTGCGCCTCGCCAACTTCGCCCACGGGGACTTGATGACCCTGGGAGCCTATTTCACCTGGACCGCCAATGCCCTGGGCTTGAACCTGTGGATGTCCACCATCGCCGGAGCGGGACTCACCATCGCAGTTGCGCTCCTGCTGGAAAAAATCATTTGGTCACCGATGCGCGATCGCCGCGCCTCATCCACCACCTTGATCATCATCTCGATCGGACTGGCGCTGTTTTTACGAAACGGCATCATTCTTGTCTGGGGGGCAGGCAACAAGCAGTATGACCTGCCCGTGTTCAGTGCCCTCGACATTGGCGGCATCCGCATCACCTTCAGCCGCATCCTGGTGATTGGGCTGGCGATTCTGGCGATCGCCGGAATGCACTACCTGCTGCAATACACCAAAGTCGGTAAGGCAATGCGGGCGGTTGCCGACAACGTAGACCTGGCGCGGGTATCGGGGATTAACGTCGAGCAAGTGGTGGTTTGGACCTGGGTGCTGGCGGCAGGGCTAACGGCTGTGGGCGGCGCAATGTATGGACTCATCACGGCGGTGCGCCCCGACATGGGCTGGTTCTTGATTCTGCCGATGTTTGCCTCGGTCATCCTGGGTGGAATTGGCAATCCCTATGGGGCGATCGCCGGTTCCTTCGTCATCGGCATTAGCCAGGAACTCAGCACCTACCTCTTCTCCTCGGAATACAAGCTTGTTGTGGCGCTGCTACTCATGATTGGCGTCCTCCTGATCCGCCCCCAGGGCATCTTCCGGGGAACCCTTTAAATTCATCCCAAAAGAAAGCAGGTGCGGCTGCGCCGCACCTGCTTTCTTTTGGGATGAATTTAAAGCCTCTACCGCCGCACATCCTGCTCAACTTCCACCTCGATGATTTGATTGGGGGCAATCGTGCGAGGCGACTGGCGATCGCCCCTCACCCGTTCTGACTCTGCCTCAAACAGGATCACCTGCCCGTCGATGGCGATCGCCTGCGCCACAAAGCGACTGCCCCGTCCGCCTGCCTCAAATCGCCCCAAAATCTCACTTCCCCCCGGAAGCAATATATTGCCCTGAGCATCCTGAATTGGCTCGGTTAGCACCAGGACTTCCTGCCACACCTGCCCTTCTTCCAGGGAAAGCGGCGTGGTTCGGGGATAGCGCAACTGTAGGGTCGTCCCTGACGGAATCAGCAGCGTAGGATCGATAGGAGCAGCGGCTATCTCAGGCGCAGGGCTCGGCGCAGGATCAGCCTCTATGGGTGGAACCGTAATCGTTGCGGATTCGGTAGGTTCATCGGTAGCAGGAGGCAGTGCCATCGGGTCGGGGGTTGCAGCGACCTCCGCTTCACTGGGAGGCAGCTCAGTTGGCGTTGGGAAGTCGTCGATGGGAATGGCGATCGCATTTGCCTCCTCATCGGGATTGATGGCAACGGAAGAGTCCAGGACAACGGTTTCCTGCTCTCCTACCGAGGACTGAATGAGCGGCAGCGAGGCAGGTTCCGTTTGCAAAAATTCGGCTCCCTGGCTGATCAATGGCGATTCTTCTGTGCCCAAAGGCGTTGGATCGGGGGGCTGTGGGGCGATCGCATCAAATTCTGTAACAGGTTCTTCGGCAATAACAGGTTCTTCACCGGGGAGAGCTTCCGCTGAAAAGGGATCTAGCAATTCCTCGTCCGTTGGCTCAGTTGGCAGAGCATCTGGTTCAGGAGTGAAAACCTCCTCAGACGGAGCGAGGTCGGGGATGGGTTCGGGAGCGGAAGGCTGAGGAGCGATCGCCCCTTCCTCCACTTCGGCTACTTGATCGCCCGCCAGATCTTCCGCTACCACCGGTTCATCCGGCAACACGTCTACGACGGGATCTTCTATCGCGTCTACGACAGGATCTTCAACGGCTGACTCCTCCACAACGGGAGCCACTGCCAAATTTTCCTCAGGAGAACCTCCCCCTGCCAGTAGGGGGCGCAGTGTCCAGCGCGTTGCTCCACCCGGCAGGGTTTCCACCTGGGTCAACTCCGCCTGTCCTGGAGCCAGCACCGCATCGGGCGTCAGTTCCAGCACTATCCGCGTGACCCCCGGCTCAAACTGCGCCACCCGCACCCGCCGCACCGCACCCGCATAGCTCTGCTCACTGATAGTTGTACCCACATCGGTATTCGGCAAATCCAGCACAATCCGGGCAGGTTGAGCCAGCAAAAAGTAGCGGGGCGTGCTGTTTTCGGGCACGACAACCTCAAGCTGCTGGGTGTCGGGGTTAAATTGCCACTCCGTCAACTCCTCCGCATGAGCCACTAAGGGACTACCCGGCAGGCTTGCAGGCAAAAAAGCCCCCATGCCAACGCTGCTAAGCCCCAACACACAACTCCACAATAGTTTTTGCCCATGCCGTCGTCGTTGCATCACAGCCTACCCCCAACCATCAATACAACTTTTCAACCGTCTACCTATTATTAAGCAAGCTCCAAAGTTTCGCTCCCCACCCAGGCAGCACTCATGCTTCACAGGTAGACCCTAACCATGCGCTCGTGCAGCAACGTTCACATCAGGCTTCTTTGGAAAGCAGGACAAAACACGATGGAAAGGATGCGAGGTTTCCAACGAAATTTTCGCAGAGCGCATCATGGAATCTGCGTCTCAGGATACCCCACCCCTAGTAGATGTGGCTGAGTTTTAACCCCGGTTGTAGAGTTTCTTCAGAATTTGCTGGAGGGCGATCGCCCAAATTTTGATCGAAATTCCACTTCCTCGTTACAACCACCCCAACAACCTCATCCGGTCTGCTATGATGTGTTTCACAGATTGTTGATCCGCCTGGAGAGGTGGCTGAGTGGTCGAAAGCGGCAGATTGCTAATCTGTTGTACGGTTTTTAGCCGTACCGAGGGTTCGAATCCCTCCCTCTCCGTTCACGTTGCGAGTCTTTAATTTATGGTGAAGCGGTGTGGCGACGCCACACCGCTTCACCATAAATAGGTTTTATCCCTTGCTTATGATTGAAAATTAAATAAAACCCGGAATTTTTGATGAGAAGCGCGGCAATGCCGCGCTTCTCATCAAAAATTCCGGGTTTTATTTCGTACGTGATCCTAAGTGAAAGATGATTGGGCTGGCTAGGGGGGCGATCGCCCCCTACTCCCCCTCTGCTATGGAGTGCATCCACTACAAGCAGTGAATGTTCACATCACGTTATATAGCGTTTTGCAAGCGCTTCAAGTACAGCACATGGGAGGGGCGGCGCGGCGCGCCGCCCCTCCCATGTGCTGAAGCAACTTGCGCACCGCTATATGTCTTCAGAATATGTCTTCAGATTGGAATACTTGTTGAGCTGAACATGCCTTCAATCTGAAGGGCATTGACAGTTCCATGCCAATTTTGGAGATTAGTGGTAAGAGTAGGGAAAATAGGATAGTTCTTTATTCTTAGGGTGAAACCGCCCGCTTCCCATTTTGCCCCCTCCAAAAGAAGCGTATGACGTTCCAATTCAACCAAATTGATAAAATCGCCGATTCTGAAAAAGCAATCGAGGTTTTAGAGGAAAGCTATATTTATGAACTGATTGAGCAATTTATTCAGTCTCCAGAGGGGCAGTCATATCTTCAGACTTCGGGGGAAGCCGAAGAGGTGGTTGGCGATTGGATCGGCAACTTTACCTTCTTTGGGTATGCCTATCTCAATCGTACTTTGAGCAAAATGCGGCAGATGGATGCGGAAGAAATCCTTCTGAGTCTATTCCCTAAGAAGTTATCCCTTGTTGATCCAAACGATATGGATACGGTGCTTCCTGAACTCATCGCGTTCTGGGAATTTTTGCAGCGCCAGTACAAGCCGCGCAATAGCAAGAAGATTCTGGCGTTTCTGCAAAAGGCGGAACCCCAGTTCAAGCAAGCGATGACGGATCCCAGCAACTTTGGGATCGCAAAATCGTTTGTGCTGGCGGGGCAGGAAGCGGGCTTTGACATGACCAGCCAGGAAGGGGTACAAGCCTTTCAGGAGCAGTACAACCAGCAACTTCGGGCAACAGGCGCACCGCCTCCCGGCTTTCCCAGCTTGCCGTCCCCGATGGCAGGGGCAGGGAATCCGCTAGCTGACTATCCCATTCCCGCCGGAGTGCCGCCAGAGTTTGTGGCCTTGCTCAGTGAGCAGCTTGGATTTGGTCCCGTACCAGGCTTGGAGAATCTGCCGACCGATCGGAATCAGTTGATCGGGGCGATCGCTCAACAACTCATCGCAACGGGTGCAGTGGAAATCGAAGACCCCAACGAAGACCCCGACGAAGACCTGCTGGATTACTCCCATCAACTCCAGATAGAGATGCTGCAAGGGGTGGTGGAAGAAATGCCGCTGTCGGAGGAGGCGATCGCCCTGCTCCAGGAACAAACCATCACCGACACCACGCCCGGTACGATTGTCAAAGATTTTGAGACAGTGCTGGCGGCGATGGGCGATCGGGGCTTGCCCGTCAGCGGCAAACTGCACCAGTTTCCTGCCAAAGTGCTGGCGGCTCTCAATGCCGACCTGAGCCATCCCATTCAGCTTGACCTCAAACGCCCGGTGCAGAAGTCATTCCCCAACCTGCATGGGCTGTATTTGTTGCTGCGGGCAACAGGTCTGGCTCAGGTTCACATTCAGGGGAAACAGCATTATCTGCGGCGCGATCCGGAGATTTATGCCTCCTGGCAAGCCCTCAACCCCACCGAAAAGTACTTCACGTTGCTCGAAGCCTGGGTGATTCGGGGTGATGAGGAATTGCTGGGCGATCGCCGATCGATGCTCAGCGAGGGCACTCGCGTCCTCAAAAGCTGGACAACTCTGGGACAGAAGCCCAAAACCTTTAGCGACTATAACAAGCAGGAAGAAATAATCTACTGGCCCGGCTTGCACAACATCGCCCTGATGCAACTCTTTGGCTGGATGGAGGTTACCTCGGCAAAACCCGGAGATGGAAAGGGATGGCGGATTAAAAAAATTGCCCCCCTGCCCATCGGGGATGCAATAACCCGTGTGGTGATGAACGGCTATGCCCAGCAAGGATTTCTGTGGAGGTCGCAGCAGGATTTCACACAACCCTGGGGCGAGTTGCAGCCCTTCTTTGAACCCTACTTCCCAGAATGGGGAAACAACCTTGCATCCCTGGCTCCGGTCGAACATCAGGTTGGAACTTATATTTTCAATGTTTCCCTGGGCAAAGCCAAGCGGCGCATTTCCATGTCTAGCGAGGCAACCCTGGCAGACTTTTCAAGCTTGATTCTCAAGTCCGTAGACTTTGGACAGGATCATCTGGATATGTTTGTGGTGCGCGATCGCATGGGGCGCACCTTTGAGATCAACCACCCCTACAACGAATGGGCAGAGGGGGCGCGAACCAACGAAGTGCTCATCGGCGACTTACCGCTTCAACCCGGCAGCTCGATGCTCTATGTGTTCGATTTTGGCGATAACTGGGAATTCCAAGTGGTGCTTGAAGAAATCCAACCCGGCAAGCCCAAGCGCAACAGCAACAAAATCCTGGAACGCAAAGGCAAAGCACCAGAGCAATATCCCGATTGGGGTGAGGAATATTAAGGAGATTTCTGAGAAAGAATATCCCCATTTTTTGAGAGAGGGCGCGGCTTAGCCGCGCCCTCTCTCAAAAAATGGGGATATTCTTTTCTGGAGATCGCCTAAGTCTCACGATTTTTATGTGGCTGTCGGTCTAAATGTCCATCCCTCTAGTCCTTGAGTGGGCGGGAGCGATCGCCCTCTATAACAACCCCAGAGCACCGCTACACTAAAGAATAATCCTCATGGGCATAGCGATGACTTTTGCTGAACGTCCGTCTGATGCCATTCACCTACCGCCCCTAGATCTATGGAGCGATGAACCGCTATTAGACAGTGATTTGCACCGTGAGCAGATGGAGTTGCTGTTGGCCTGTTTGCGGTGGTGGTGGCGCGATCGCACGGACTATTACGCCAGCGGCAATCTGACGATTTATTACAGCGAAACCAAGATTACAACGCGCGACTTTCGGGGTCCTGATTTTTTTGTGGTGTTGGGGACAGGCAACCACCCGCGTCGCAGTTGGATGCTGTGGGCGGAAGACGGGAAATATCCTAATGTCATCATCGAACTGTTGTCGAACAGCACGGCAACGGTCGATCGCACCCAAAAGAAGCAGCTTTATCAAGACACCTTTCGGACGCCAGAATATTTCTGGTTTCACCCAGAAACGATGGAGTTTGAAGGCTTTCGGCTGATGGCTGGGCGCTATCACCCGATCAAGCCCAATGCCCAGGGTTGGCGCTGGAGTCAGCAACTGGGGCTGTTTTTGGGGATTTGCGATCGCCAACTGCGCTATTTCACGACCGATGGGCAAATGGTTCCCAGCCCCGAAGAACGAGCCAACCACACCCAGCAAGAACTGGAAGCACTTCAAGCTAAACTGCGAGCACTTGGCATCGATCCAGATGCCCCAACACCCAACCTCTAGGGGTACGCCAAGAAATTTGGGAAAGGTGTGGCGACGCCGCACCTTTCCCAAATTTCTTGTTCAGCTTCTTAAACAATCAACAGAACCCTTCTCAAGAGGTACTGCGAATTGAAAAGCCAACGCAAAACGCACCCAGAGATCCTGCTAGGCTGACGATAGGAGATTCATCGCAGTTTGGATTGCGAGAAAACACGAGGCATAGCTATGGCAGGGACACCGTCGGACTTTCAGCCCCCCGAAAAGATGGATGAAGCAACCGCGCAGGCGTTGCTCACCTCCTTGCGGCGTAAGGAGGGCACCTGGATCGATTGGGGCGATGGCTGTCAGCGGCTCCAGAAGTCGGGTATGGCACCCCAGCAAATCTTTGAGGCGACGGGGATTGAGCCGATTCACCAGAATCAGATTATTGTGGCGGCGCAGGTGTTCCGCTCGATTTTGGAGAAGGGGGTTTCGGCGGCGGTACAGGAGCGGTTTGAGAAGACGGGCAGCGACAGCCTCTATGAGTTTCGTGTATTGGGCGTAGAGGGTCGCGTTGCCGCTGCCGAGTTGGTGGTGGAGCGGGGGCTGAACTCCGAGGGAGCCAAAGATGTGGCGCGGGCATTGAAGGATTTCTCGCGGCTGAGCCAACCGCCAGAGGCGTTTCCGCAGTATCCCGCTGATGCGGTGGCTTACCACTACTGGCGGTTGGCGCGGCAACAGGGCGATTTGCAGGAGCGATCGCGCCTCATTGCCCAGGGGTTGCAGTTTGCCGACAGCCCCACCGCCCGCAAGCAAATTGAGAAGCTGCTGACGGATTTCACCGTGGCGAAGGTAAAAAAGGCTCCGTTGATGCCCACCTATCGCATGGAAACCGCCAGCGATGTGCCCCGCATCGTCCCTGTGGTCGGCAAGATGCCGCTGTCGCCCAATGACTTGAAAGCGGTTCCGATGGCAGACGAAGAAGGCAGCTTCCGGATCGTCAAGTTTGCTGGCGAGGGTGCCTGGATTGCCCTACCCGGATGGCAAGCGGTCTACGCCGCCGAAGATCCCGTTGCCCTGCTGATGAACACCGACGATCTCCCCACCGAGATTGCTGATGTGAACGAGGAAGTGCTGGTACTGGTGGATCGGAGCGATCGCACCTGGAACGAGTTCAGCTACTTCTTGCAGGAAGACGGCGAGAGCCTACCCGTCATCTGGTCACCCGACGAGCCAGAGCAAAAAATTCTGGGGCGCGTTCTCCTTGTGCTCCGTCCCAGCCGAGTTTTGGATGAGGGCTTTAATAAGGAGCCGTGGCAGTTGGAGGAGTAGGAAGTGGGTGGATGGAAGGGTAAAGGGTGAAGGGTAAAGGGTGAAGGGTAAAGGGTAAAGGGTGGGTGGATGAGTTTTAAGGTTTGAATTACCTTTGTGTCTTTTTGCCCTGGTGGTTCATTCATCCCAAAAATCCAAAATCTAAAATCCAAAATCTAAAATCCAAAATTCCTCTGTTTTCCCTTGTTACACTCAGATCCATAGAATCAAACGCTATTTTTCCCTGACTCATGGCAACTTCCCAACGTATTCTCGACATCCTGCGTAATGGGCAACCGGGCGAAACCGTCACCGTCCGGGGCTGGGTTCGTACAAAGCGCGATCAGAAAGAGTTCAGCTTTGTGGAAATCAACGATGGTTCCTCGATGGCGGGGTTGCAGGCAGTGGTGGATGCTGATGCGCCCGATGCCGCTGAGAATCTGAGGCGGGCAAATACCGGGGCGTCGGTGGAGTTGTCGGGGACGCTGGTGGAGTCGCCCGCGAAGGGGCAGCGCATTGAGCTAAAGGCAGAGCGCATCACGGTCTTTGGGGAGGCGGATGCGGAGACCTATCCGTTGCAGAAGAAGCGCCATTCCTTCGAGTTTTTGCGGGAAATTGCGCATTTGCGATCGCGCACCAACACCCTCGGAGCGGTCTTCCGGGTACGGAATGCCTGCGCCAATGCGGTTCACCAGTTTTTCCAGGAGCGGGGCTTCCTCTGGGTACACACGCCGTTGATTACCGCCAGCGATTGCGAAGGAGCCGGGGAACTGTTCACCGTGACGGGGCTGGATCTGGAGAATCCTCCCCGCTCCAAAGACGGCAAGGTCGATTTCAGCCAGGACTTTTTCGGCAAACGCGCCTACCTCACCGTCAGCGGGCAACTGGAAGCGGAAATCATGGCGATGGCGTTCACCAACGTCTACACCTTCGGCCCCACTTTCCGCGCCGAGAACTCCAACACCTCCCGTCACCTGGCGGAATTCTGGATGATCGAGCCAGAGATGGCGTTCTGCGACCTCAACGGCAACATGGATCTGGCAGAATCCTTCCTCAAGTACGTCTTCCGAGCGGTGCTGGAGCAATGCCCGGAAGATATGGAGTTCTTCAACCAGCGCATCGACAAGACGGTGCTGGAAACGGCGCAATCCATTATCGAAAATGACTTCGAGCGCATCACCTATACCGATGCCATCAAAATTCTCGAAAAAGCCGACAAATCCTTCGAGTTCCCCGTCTCATGGGGCATTGATCTGCAATCGGAGCACGAGCGCTACCTGGCAGAGGAATATTTCAAGAAGCCGCTGATGGTGACGGATTATCCTGCCGCCTTCAAGGCTTTCTATATGCGGCTGAATGATGACGGCAAGACCGTGCGGGCGATGGATGTGCTGGCTCCGCGCATTGGCGAAATTATTGGCGGCTCCCAGCGGGAAGAGCGGGAGGATGTGCTGGAGCGGCGCATCGAAGCGGTGGGCTTGCCGAAGGAATCGCTCTGGTGGTATCTGGAGCTGCGGAAGTATGGCACCGTCGAGCATTCCGGCTTCGGGCTGGGCTTCGAGCGGCTGATCCAGTTCATGACGGGGATGCAGAACATCCGCGATGTGATTCCCTTCCCCCGCACACCCCAAAATGCAGAATTTTAAGAGGATTCAAGCAAGAATATCCCGCCAATAGGTGCGCTCCGTCATGCCCATGAAAATGGGCATCCATTGCAAACCTATTGGTCATAGCCATACAGCCATCCTGGATTCCCGCTTACGCGGGAATGACGGTCTCAGAAATCTCTTTAGGCGATCGCCCCCAATCCCCTACTCCACAGACTATGTAGCATGGTAGAGGTAAATTAAAAGCGGTATTTCACGCGCAAATTCCCTCTATATATAAGTCATGCTTTTGACGCCGATACTATAGTTGAAACATATCCGTCGAGCCGTTGGGGTTTGATAGGCGATCGCCCAGAACCCACAGGAGCAGGTAAGGCAAGTCGCAAAGGGGCTGCCCGTGGAAATTATCGGACAGATTCAGGGAAAACATCTGGCAGAACTCTGGACCTGGGTAGAGTCACTGCCCCTTTCAGCCACTGCCATTCGTAGTCGCTATGCCCCAAACCGACGGGTCAAATGCTTCGGCGTCGCCTCCAACCTGCAATCCATTGCCAAAGGGCGGGCAAAGCTGACTCGTGTAGACTCGCCAGAGCCGCGCATTCAAGCCCTGGGAGAACGGCTGTTGCCGGGGTGGCATAGCCTATTGGTGTGTGGCGGCGACACGACCATTCACTGGCATCGCGACCACGGGCATTTCGAAGGGATTGCCGTCATGGTGAACCTGGGCGAAGCCATTTATATGGAGAGGGATTACACGCAGGGCGAAATGCACCATCATCTCACCGACGGATTAGTCGTTCGCATCAACACGAAACTCCTGCATCGCGCCGTTCCCGTTTTCACCCCCCGCTATAACCTCACCTTTCGCCACTTAAAATCGGAATTTTTACCGCAGATTGAAGCGCAGGGGACGCAACTCGCGCTAAACCTGTAAGCGTGTCATCCAGAGGTGTTTTCATGTCTGACTATTCCCAGTCTGACTATCCCCAGTCTGACTATCCCCAGTCTGACCGTGCCTACGATGTAGTGTTGTATGGTGCAAGCGGTTTTGTGGGTCAGCAAACGGTGGAATATTTCGCCCGCCATGCCACCACCCAGGGCGTGAAGTGGGCGATCGCCGGACGCAACCGCGAAAAACTGGAAGCGGTGCGCGATCGGGTCAGGGTAGGCGTCGATGTGCTGGTGGCAGATAGCCAGGATCAGCCTGCGGTAGATGCGATCGCCGCTCAAACCCGTGTCCTCCTCACAACCGCCGGACCCTTTGCCAAATATGGCGATTCCCTTGTCGATGCCTGTGTTCGCCACAAAACCCACTATGTGGATATAACTGGGGAAACACCGTGGGTGCGATCGCTCATCGACCGCTACCACGCCCAGGCAGAGGCGGATGGCACCCGCATTATTCCCTGCTGCGGTTTCGACTCCGTTCCCTCAGATCTGGGTACGTTCCTGGTCGTCCGACACGCACAACAAGAATTGGGGGAGACCTGTCAGCAGGTCAACGCCTATTTCCAAGCCTATGGCGGTTTCAATGGCGGCACCATTGCCTCCGCTTTGAACCTGTACGATTCGGGGCAAACCACGCAATACAGCAATCCTTTTCTGCTCAACCCGACAACCCCTACCACAACCGCTGAGGTTGACCACAATCGCGACCCCCAGGCTCCCTCCTTTGATGAGGATCTCAACACCTGGGTTGCACCGTTTTTTATGGGTCCCGTGAATACGCGCATCGTGCGCCGCAGTAGCGCCCTCTTCGACCAGTGGCACGAGTCCTACGGTCCCCACTTCAGCTACCAGGAATATTTCAAAGCGGATGAACCGCTGTCTTGGCTCAAAGCAACGGGCGTCACTGCTGGGCTGTTCGTATTTATGGGCGCGCTGCAACAACCTCCGCTGCGATCGCTCCTGCAACCCCTATTGCCCCAACCCGGCAGTGGACCCTCCGAGCAAACCATGAACGAGGGCTGGTTTTCCTGCGAGTTGATTGGGACGACAGAAGAGGGGCGCAAAGTGCAGGGGCTGATTCGCGACCAGGGGGATCCGGGCAACCGGGCGACGGTCAAGTTTGTTTGTGAATCGGCTCTGGCGATCGCCCTCCACACCTCAGAACTTCCCGGTGGGGCAAGTAGAGGCGGCATTCTCACCCCAGCAACCGGATTGGGAAACGTGCTGGCAAATCGCCTGCGACAGGCAGGGATGACCGTAGAAGTTACTCCTTGACCTGAAATCTGAGCAATACCTTCGCCATTTGGTAGTCCTCAAAGGGTAATGATTTTGGGTGTGTGGGCGCTGCCCACACACCCAAAATCATTACCCTTTGAGGACTACCCGCCATTTTTCTAAAACCCTTGATTTTGCGTGCGCGTCGCGCACGCAAAATCAAGGGTTTTAGAAAAATGGCGAGCATGTTGATCCGAGCAGAAACCCATATTTGTGAAATGCCTGCTCTGCAAGCGTTTCACAAAAAATATCGGCGTTTTGTTAGGCAAATTTAGGAGAAAAGGACAGCTAGGATAGGCAAAGGACAAAAATTTGAACGACTTGTACAAAATTCCACGATGGCAAAACAACCGCAACCCCTCGAAGGCGAAGCCCTGATCAAAGAAGTGTGCAGACGCATCCGGGTCGCTCGGAGCTATTGGGATGCCCACAACAACGCCGCCTGCCGGGGTGAGCGGGAACGTGCCCTTGCTCTCTACAACACCCTGAACAAAGAGCAAAAGGAGAAAATTCCCCAACAATTGCGGGTCTGGTTACGCTATCGCAGCGAAAAATACTTTGGCGCACACCGCACACCCCCCAAATCCAAGCGCAAGTCAAAATGAACATAGCTGCAAATACTTGGAGCTAAGCAAAAAATAAAGAGCCCATTTTGGGAAAGAAGGTGCGGCTTCGCTGCACCTTCTTTCCCAAAATGGGCTCTTTATTTTCTTGAAGCACTTTTAGCGGCAAACGTTTTGGTCACTCACCTGTCACGGGAAGCAGAAACTAAGATAACTTTGACTAATTGCCTTATCTACTCAGACTTGATTGGAAAGATTAAGAATATATATAGCTTGGTAGATGGAGGCGATCGCACAAATTGAAATGTCTTATCAGACTTGCCCTACTACACTGTTTTTTCGCTGATTGTGCTCATCCATGCCGCGTGTCGTTTTAGTTCATCCACAAATTCCCCCAAATACTGGAAATATCGCCCGTACCTGCGCTGCAACGCGCACTGAGCTGCACCTCGTCGGTCCTATTGGGTTTGAGTTGAGCGATCGCTATCTCAAACGGGCAGGGCTGGACTATTGGGGCTATGTCACCCTCCACTACCACCCCACCTTCGAAGATTTCCGCCATCACCATCAATCGCTAGGGGGGCGATTGCTCGGCTTCAGCACTTCAGGGAAATGTAACTATATAAAATATGAATTTCAGCATGATGACTGGTTGTTATTTGGAGCAGAAACAACCGGACTCCCTGCAGAAGTGACACAACTGTGTGATGCCATGCTCTACATTCCAATGGCAGAGCCAGGTGTGCGAAGCCTGAATCTTTCGGTCAGTGTAGCGATTGGGTTATTTGAAGCCAGGCGACAACTGGGCTTGTAATTCAGCCCGGCACCGTCAGTGAAAGGTGCAGACCTTTCCATAATTTTACTGAGCTGTCCGAGAACCATTGCCCGACAAGGGTTTGCGGAAAAATAGCCGGGTCGATTCGCTGCTTAGCCCAGGCACACCATTAAACAGCTGCATAGTCAATGGGCTATTCACCCTTGCATCTTTATATCTATCCTGGGTTATTTATCGATTTATCCAAACTTTGCCAAACAAGAAATTGAAGGGTGCTGGTTTTTCCCATCACCTTCGCTTTCTCATAAAATCGTCAAACCCATATCTGACGAAGATTTGGCGCACTATTTCCGGTGTAGGGGTACGAGAAAATACGGTTAAATTGTTAAGCGAAAAATCAGTAGCGTTTAATACTTTTGTGGATCCCTTCGTATAAGAAATCTATATCGGCAATCTCAATATCTCGGGCTACACTATTTCGGCTAAGAGGGTATGTGCATTTGCCATTCATTTGCTCTCTGAATCGTATGCTTTCATAGCGCATCAGCCTGCCCAATTCTCATCTCAACAGTCTCACCTAAAGGCTCTGAAGGATAAGAAACATCTATTATCAAGCTACATTTATCTCTTGGTATTTCACTGAATCGGACAGGTTGAATCGTCTTGTTTTGCTGTCATCATGAAATGTCTGAAAGACTTTGTGTGTCTGCCTTCAGGGCTACCTAATCCAGTGCATAGAGCAAGATAGTGTTGACAAAAGGACGAGACAAGCGATACATAAATAGGCTTGTTTCGTATTTGTGGCGATCGCATCAGAGGTGTTGCTTTCCGACAGTATTACTCATTAGTAAGGGAATTTCTTGAGCAGTCAGTTTCCCGATCGATGGGGGTAGTCTCTGAAGGGAAGGACATCGGATTTCTGAAATAGCTCTTTCAATTTGAGTTAAGGTTTTTTCTGGAAGAGTTGTTGATTTTTTTTAAGTCTGGTGCAATTCTTGTCTAAGCCAAATGTCCTGAACAGCATTTTTGCTTAGTCGTGCCTTTTGTCAGTGATCTCAATCCTGCTCTTGCGTGATGTTGGTCACCAGCCATGCAAAGCTCTGGTTTGAACTCTAGGACAGTTACACGCCTTTCACAGGGAGGTTTTTCTTTGAGACGCGTAGTTCCGCAAAAGATCCGGTCCTTCGATGATCGGTCATTCCCCGAAGGATCGCTGACGGATCAATGCAAGCCTGATTTGCCATCCTCTGGGCGTCGCGCACGCACATCCGCAGCCATGCTTGGTTTGGCACTTTCGATGGGCGCATCTGGTTTCCTTATGCCTCGCCATGAGAGCCATGCCGTTGCAGCAGAGCCACCAGTAGCGGCTTCTGAGGCGGCTTCCGTGCCCGTTGGGACAAGCGCTGATTTGTTACGTCCTCAGGCTGCTGATGGACAGCAATCATCTGAAATTCGCCGGACTGCCCCCTGGGCAACTCGTGCGATCAGTCGCTCCTCCTTACAGCCATCTTCCAATGCCGATGCAGCTAAAGAGTTGCTGGCTTCTCCCTCCCATGAGGAAACCACGCCCAGTTCTGGGCTTCGAGCTGAGCGCGATCGCTCTATCAGCCGCTTGCGCCAACACCGCAGCCAATTGCGACAAGTACTTTCCTCGGACGGCAGCATCCCACCCCTGGTGGTCAATGAGCCTTCTAGCCCGTCTGTTAAGCCCGTAGCTCCTCCAAGCCGAGGCATGTCTACGGTCTACCATGTTCGCCCTGGCGATACTCTCGCATCCATTGCAGAGACACATGGCATCTCCCAAGAGGTTTTGGTCGAATGGAACCGCTTGAACAATCCTCACTTTTTGCGTGTCCATCAAGCGCTGATTGTCCCCGCACCCGCTGTTGATGCTACCGAAACCGTTGCCGCCGAACCGACAACTCCGCGTGTTGCCTCCGCCGATGCAACTCAACAGGAAGTAGCTCAACCAGACTTTGCGGCAAATGGGCTGGAGCTGCTTCCAAATATTCAGGAGCCTGCTCAGGAGCCTGTAGCCGTACAGCCTGTCACAGAACCTATTGCTGTGCAGCCAACGGTTGCTCAAACTGAAGAAGGCGTCTCGTCGATTGAGCAGGCAACTGCTGAGGCAACAGCGGCTAAAATCCGCTCCGTTGTCCATCGCATCACACCTGGGGAAACGTTGGGGGCGATCGCGCGTTCCTACGGTATTCCAAAGGCTACGCTCGTTTCTGAGAATGACCTTCGTAACCCCAACCTGATCATTGCAGGGCAAGAGTTACAGGTACCTATCAGTGCGGTCACTAACCAAAGCGAATCCTTCGCACTAGCCGCACAACCTGAGCAAGGATCGCTCAGTTTGGTAGATGGTCCCGAAGTTGCAGGGAAAGCCGTGGTAGCTGAAGCCGCTCCAGCGGATGTCATGCCTCCTGCTGTACCGACGGCTATTCGCTCTCTGCCTCAAGAAACCTTTGTTGGAGCCGCTCTGTTCTCCGACGAGTTGATCGAAGGGCTACCTCGCGAATTGTCGCAACCCGAAGCGGAAGCACTGGTTGAACCAGAAATCGTTCAGCCTGAGCTAGTTGAAGAAACTGAGCCTGTTGTAGCAGCGCCAGTCACTCAACTGGCAAAAGCAAATCCGCATACCTCAGTGCTGCTGTCACAAATCGAGGAACTGCAAGAGAGCCGAGACAATGGGCGTACGGAGGTCTTCTCTGAAGCTCAGCAACCCATCCTGATGGCAGCCGCCACAACCCAGGAGATTCAGCTTTTTGATGCAGACTCTACTGTGACAGAAGCAGAAGGGCTGCTATCCCCTGAACAACTGGAAGAACGGGCGTCTGAGCGCAAGGTTCGGTCGGATGCGGCACAGGTCGTTAGCACGGCTGAGGAACCGCAAACCGTTGCCGCAGCACCTCTGGGTTCTGAAAACTATGCACCGTTGCTTGAGCCAATCGCCGGGCGCATGGTTTCACCAGAATTGCCGCCTCTGCCGACAGCAGAAGCCTTTTTGCCCGAAGGAAGCAACATCTTCAACGGCTTCATCTGGCCGGCTCAAGGTGTCCTGACTTCTGGCTATGGTCCTCGCTGGGGACGGATGCACCGGGGTATTGACATTGCCGCTCCGGTTGGCACGCCCATTTACTCAGCAGCTCCGGGAGTTGTGGAGTTCTCTGGTTGGAACTCAGGTGGCTATGGCTACATGGTAGACATTCGCCATCCTGACGGCAGCATGACCCGTTATGCCCACAACAGCCGCTTGCTGGTGCGAGTCGGTCAAGAAGTGTCGCAAGGGGAGCAGATTGCCGAAATGGGTAGCACAGGACGGAGTACTGGACCCCACGTCCACTTCGAAATCCATCTGCCTAGCCAGGGAGCCGTTAACCCTGCGCCTTTGCTAGCTCGCCGCTAGACAAGGGGCTTGAGCTTACTCAATCCGTAAAGCGATCGCTTTCCTGGCTGAAAGCGATCGCTTTTTTATGGGCAGGACTTATAGCGTTTTGCAAGCGCGTTAAGTACAGCACATGGGAGGGGCGGCGCGGCGCGCCGCCCCTCCCATGTGCTGAAGCAACTTGCGCACCGCTATAGGTATTACTGATAGGTGTATGGGACACAAAAACAGGGTGAGCACTGCCCACCCTGGAGGAAATCGAGTTGCGAGATCGCCAGCCTTATTTCGATGAGCCGCGATAGATGCGGTCTGCCTGCTCTGGTGACATGTAAACGAAGGGGAATCGGTGGTGCGACGGCACCGTCTCCTGGGAGTAGCTAGCCGCTACGGGAGCCGGAGCGCTGTTGTTGGGGGCAGGGGAAGAAGCAGGAGACGAACCAGCGAGAGGAATCGTACAGGCAGGTGTTGGGGCTGCCAGTTCGGGGTCTTGCTCTTCGGGGGGCAGCATGGTGTGGGGTGGCACATAAGCATGACGCTCTGGGTCATAAGCCACCACATCTCCAGTGTCGATGTCGTAGATCCATGCGTAGATTTTCATCTCACCCCGGAATAGACGGGTATGAATGGCGGGGTAGGTGCGGAGGTTCTCGATTTGGGTGAGGACGTTTTCGGCGATCGCCGCATCCAACAAATCTTCGCCCTTGCGATCGCCATAATGTTCCTTGATCAGCTGGCGGGTGGCTTCGGCGTGCTGTAACCACGCATGAACCAGAGGCAACTCGTCCTCAATTTCCTCCAGCTTCAGCAAGCCCTTCATTGCGCCGCAGTGAGAATGCCCGCAGACCACAATCTGGTTGATGTCGAGTGCTTTCACCGCATACTCAATGGTGGCTCCCTCGCCGCCATTGGTGGAACCGTAGGGCGGCACAATGTTGCCCGCATTGCGGATCACAAAGATCTCCCCTGGCGCTGCCTGGGTCAACAGTTCGGGGTCAACCCGCGAGTCAGAGCAGGTGATGAACAGCACCCGTGGCTCTTGCCCCTGTGCCAGTTGCTCAAATAGGTGTTGATTGCGGCAAAAATACTCGGACTTGAACTGCCGCAGTCCTTGAATCAGCTTTTTCATTGTTTTCTATCCCCTTCCAGTGGGACAACTCGACCGCTACGGTGCAGGGTGGCACCGCTCGTTTCGCTGCCTGTCGTCCTTCTATCATCCCTGGATAAAGCCCCGCAATGCCCACCTGTGCAACTTCTGAAGCAAATTCTTAATGTTTCACTGGGTCTGCTCAGCAAACTTTACCCCACTGTTAAGAACTGTATCATGGGAGATAGAAGCGTCTGGGCATGGCACCCACGACCACTGATTTAACCTTCTGAAGCCACCGATACGAAATCTCAATCAGAAATCTCAATCAGAAATCTCAGTCATGAGATCGCTGTCGTACTACTCGAAACGCCTGTGTCTACGATTCTTGTCTGGTTCCGTAATGACCTGCGCCTGCACGACCATGAGCCGTTGTGCCGGGCGATCGCCCAAACCTCCAACATCCTGCCGCTCTACTGTTTCGACCCCCGGCAATTTGGCGAAACCGCCTTTGGCTTTCCCAAAACGGGAGCCTTTCGTGTCCAGTTTTTGCTGGAAAGTGTGGCGGATCTGAGGGAGAGCCTGCGGCAGCGCGGCAGCGATCTGGTGATTCGCCAGGGCAAGCCGGAAGCGGTGATCCTCGAACTGGTGAAGGCGCATGGCGTAGAGGCGGTATACTTCCACACAGAACCGATGGCGGAGGAGCAGGGGGTGGAGCGGGCGATCGCCCACAACCTCGCGCCGCTGGGCACTAAAATCCAGGGCTTCTGGGGACATACCCTGCATCATCCTGACGACCTGCCCTTTGACCTGTCCGCTGTGCCCGAAGTTTTCACCCAATTTCGCAAGAAGGTGGAGCGCGATCCGGTCATCAACCCGACCCTGAGTTTGCCGAAAAATCCGGCTCCGTTGCCCCCAGATCTGGAACCGGGCGCATTGCCCAGCCTGGAAGATCTGGGGTTAGAAGCGCCTGAATTTGAGGAACGGGCGGTGTTGCGGTTCAAGGGGGGTGAAACGGCAGGGAAGGCGCGGTTGCAGCAATATTTTTGGGAGGGCGATCGCCTGCGGGTCTACAAAGAAACCCGCAACGGAATGCTGGGAGCCGACTATTCCTCGAAGTTCTCGCCCTGGCTGGCGTTGGGTTGTCTGTCGCCCCGCTACATCTACGAGCAGGTGCAGGACTACGAAGACCAGCGCATCAGCAACGACTCCACCTACTGGTTGATCTTTGAATTGCTCTGGCGGGACTATTTCCGCTTCATCTGCGCCAAGCATGGCTCCAAGGTCTTTCAGACCAAGGGGTTACAGGGTGTGCCCTTGCCCTGGAAGCAGGACTGGGAGCGGTTTGACCTCTGGCGCGAAGGCAAAACCGGGTTCCCCCTGGTGGATGCCAATATGCGCGAACTCGCCGCCACGGGCTTTATGTCCAACCGGGGACGGCAGAACGTTGCCAGCTTCCTGACGAAAAACCTCGGCATCGACTGGCGCATGGGGGCAGAGTGGTTCGAATCCCTGCTGGTGGACTACGACGTGTGCAGCAACTACGGCAACTGGAACTACACCGCCGGGGTTGGCAACGATTCCCGTGGCTTCCGCTTCTTCAACATCCTCAAGCAGTCGAAGGACTACGACCCCCAGGGAACCTACGTCAAACACTGGCTGCCCGAATTAGCCGATGTTCCCGCCAGCAAGGTACATGAACCCTGGAAGCTGCAACCCATCGAGCAAAAGCGCTTTGGCGTCCAGATTGGCGTAGACTATCCCAACCCGGTCGTTGATTTGTTCAAGTCTGCAAAGACGAACGAGCGGCTGTACGATGAGGCGATGCAGGCAATCGGTGATGAGGGTTGAGGGGGGCGATCGCTGGGGTACAAGGAACCCGTTCCCTTTGCCCCATTTTCAATGGCTGCAGCTAGTTCGATAGGAACCGGGTTCCTAAGGGCAAAAGGTTGGGGCAGTATGAAGAGGTGGTCTTTCGAGTGAGTAACCCGTTATATGCAGTTATCCTAAGAACTGCGAATGAAAATCCATCGCTCCCCCATCCACCCACCCTTTACCCTTTCACCCTTCACCCCTCACCCTTTCCCCATCCACCCCAATGGACTGGTCTCGCCTACAAAAAGCGTTGGAACTGGAAGCCGATCGCGGATTTAGCGATTTGGTGGGTCGGGAGTATCGGTTTAGCGAGTTTTTGCACCTCAGCCTGCAAGCGCCCCCCTCGGATCTGTCGGCGGCGGACCAGGAGCGGATGAAGGCGATCGCCGCCCAGTTCAGCCGTTATCCTGACTTGTCGGAGGCGCAGCGCAAACATCTGGTGGCGGAGACGCGGCGGGTGTTGTATCAGACGAAGCGATCGCTCGAACCGCCTGCACCACCACCCGCCCCGAAAACCCCGAAGACCACCCAGCTCGCCAAAAAGCACGCACGGCTAGAACTGGATCAAGCCATTACTTATCTGCCAGGAATCGGACCAAAAAATAGCGAAAGGCTGGCAAAGCTGGGGCTACATATCGTTCGCGACCTGCTGTTCTACTATCCCCGCGACCATATCGACTATGCCCGCCAGGTCAACATCCGCCAGATGGAACCGGGGGAAACCGTCACCCTGATCGCCACCGTCCGTCGCTGCACCTGCTTCACCAGTCCCCGCAACAGCAAGCTCACCATCCTGGAACTGATGGTGCGCGACAGCTCCGGGCAGTTGAAGCTGAGCCGCTTCTATGCCGGAAACCGCTATAGCAATCGAGGCTGGCAGGAAAACCAGAAGCGGTTGTATCCGCCCGGCGCGGTGATCGCCGCATCGGGGCTGGTGAAAAAAGGGAAGTACGGGCTGACCCTCGATAACCCCGAAATTGAGGTCATTGATCACCAACATGCCTCCATCGAGTCGGTGAAGGTAGGGCGTGTCGTGCCCGTGTATCCGCTGACGGAAGGCGTTCCTGCCGATCTGGTACGAAAAGCGGTAATCAGCGCCCTCCCCGCCGTGGATTTGCTGGAAGATGCCCTTCCCGAAGCCGTCCGCGACAAGTATCAGCTCACGGGTGTCCGAGACGCAGTTTCCCACATCCACTTCCCCCCTAACGGCGAAGCGCTGGATGCGGCACGGCATCGGCTGGTCTTCGACGAGTTTTTCTACCTGCAACTGGGGTTGCTACAACGTCGCCGCCAGCAGCAGGAAAAGCAGACGGGCGTCGTCCTCCCACCCACAGGCGAACTGATTGACCAGTTCTACGAAACCCTGCCCTTCAAGCTGACGGGGGCACAACAGCGGGTTGTCAACGAAATTCTCTCCGATTTGCAAAAGCCCAGTCCCATGAATCGGCTGGTGCAAGGGGATGTGGGGTCGGGGAAGACGGTCGTTGGGGTGATTGGCATCCTGGCGGCGATTCAGGCGGGCTACCAGGCAGCGCTGATGGCTCCGACGGAGGTGCTGGCGGAGCAGCACTATCGCAAGCTGGTGAGCTGGTTCAACCTGTTGCACCTGCCCGTGGAGTTGCTGACGGGATCCACCAAAACCAAACAGCGGCGGAAACTCCTGGCGGAGCTGAAGACGGGGGAACTGCCCCTGCTCGTTGGGACCCATGCCCTGATCGAAGACCCGGTGGAGTTTGCCCGGTTGGGCTTGGTGGTGATCGACGAGCAGCATCGGTTTGGGGTGCAGCAACGGGCGCGGCTCCAGCAGAAGGGCGACAACCCCCATGTGCTGACGATGACGGCAACTCCCATCCCCCGTACCCTGGCTCTGACCCTGCACGGGGATTTGGAGGTCAGCCAGATCGATGAACTACCGCCGGGACGAAAAGCCATCCAGACCACGGTACTAGCAGCACGAGATCGCTCCCATGCCTACGACCTCATCCGGCGCGAAATTGCCCAGGGACGGCAGGTGTATGTGGTGTTGCCACTGGTGGAAGAATCGGAAAAGCTGGATCTAAAGTCGGCGATCGAAGAGCATCAGCATTTGCAGGAAGGCGTGTTTCCTGAGTTTGCCGTCGGGCTGCTCCACGGGCGCATGACCTCCGCTGAGAAAGACCAGGCGATTCAGAAATTCCGCGACAACGAAACCCAAATCCTCGTCTCCACCACCGTTGTCGAGGTTGGGGTGGATGTGCCCAATGCCACGGTCATGCTGATCGAACATGCCGATCGCTTCGGACTCTCCCAGCTCCACCAGTTGCGGGGGCGCGTCGGGCGGGGCGGCGACCAATCCTTCTGTTTGCTGATGACCAACACCCGCTCTGAAACCGCCCGCCAACGGCTGAAGGTGCTGGAGCAATCCCAGGATGGCTTCTTCATCTCCGAGATGGATATGCGCTTTCGTGGTCCCGGTGAGGTGCTGGGCACCCGCCAATCGGGACTCCCCGACTTTGCCCTCGCCAGCCTCGTCGAAGACCAGGACGTTCTCCAAATCGCCCGCGAAGCCGCCGAAGGCATCATGGAACTCGACCCCACCCTGCAACGCTGGCGCGCCCTCCGCGAAGAACTTAACTACCGCTACGCCAAACTCATGGGCGGCGCAATTTTGACGTAATGGTAAACATAAAATCCCAGAGAGCGGGGGTACGGGCTTCGCCCATGCCCCCGCTCTCTGGGATTTTATTTGTTTGCTAACCCCTAACGCTAAAATTGACTCAGTATGAGGAACCTGGTGATGCAGCACTATTCCCTGGACAAAGTTGCTCCGCTTTCTGAGGAGATGTTGGCACAAGCTAAGCAAGAACCGATTCTGCTGACGGAAGACACACATCCAGACTATGTTTTAATGTCCGTGCAGAAGTACCATGAGCTGATCCAGCAATTAGAAGCATTAGAAAACTTGGTGTGGGGAGAATTAGCCGAGAAATCGCTTCAATCTTCGTCGATGGTTGGTTCTGAAAGGTTTTTAGCAGAGTTACAGAAACTCGCCGCCTTAGAAGAAACGTAGTTGTAGCATGGCAAAGCTGGATGGGCTGGATAAATATTTACCTTGTAAAGCTGGCAAACTGCAATTTTGATATTTTAATCAATATCTTTCAATCATTCTTCCTCAACGAAATTTTACTGATTCAGTACAGTAATTCAGTTTGAGATAGCATCAACCTTGTGTCATCTTTACGCATCTTAATGCCGCTCCATTTTTCGGCAGTAGGCTTATACCACCAATAATCTAAAACTGATGGATCGACGTACCCTTTCAGTTCCCGGTCGGGCCAAATATGTAAACGATCTAGACAGCCTAGAGCATCTGCAGCTGCTTCAATAATTTCCCACTGCTTTAGAAAGCTATGTGCCCAAGCATCTCTTTCCATGTAAGAACTAGCAAAATCCAAACCCGCTGCCATCATACGTTTACCATTTGTACCGCGAGCATTTATAGGCTCCCAGAAAATAACTTCTGGATTAATTAATAAAACTTTTTCTAAGTGCTTCTTAAAGTCGTCCTCCCCCATCATGGGTGGAGTTGGTGCTAGAGCAACGTATAATCGGCATCCGGCTTTAGCTCCCTGAAGTAGGGCTTGATACCGTTGAGATGGCAGAGGCGCTTGGGGTTCAATACGACGACTCAAATCATCATTAATGTAAGGCAAACTCATGCCTACTATTACGTTCGAATCTACCAATACATCCAAGTCTTCTAACCAGAGAAGCCCTCTTGTCAAAACTCGAACTCGTTTGCCATACTTTAGCAAAACTTGAATAGTCTTGCGGCTAATAGCAGAAACTTGATGATTTTGATAAGGATCAGTTCCAGAACAAAGTAATACAACTCCTCTTCCCGCAGGGGTCTCTCGCCAAGACTTTTTACGGCTGAGAATTACCTCAAGCTGTTCAGGTATATTTTCCCTCAAGAAGAGGTATTTCCCCCAGTCCATCTGAGGATTACTCACTCCTTTCTCACGGAGTTGAGCTTGTCTAGTCCTAATTACTGGTGTCGAAGGAACATAGCAAAAAGTACACCCGTGAAGACAGCCTGAGGCTACGTTAATAACGTAATCACACAGCCCTTTCTTCCTGAGAGCACTCTCCTGAAGAGGGTTAATGACTTGTTCGGTACCTTTCTGTATTGCCATAGTACATTTATATTGAAAACTGGCAAAACTTGCAATAGAGGAGTTCTGTAAGGAATATCACTATGGGAGATCATGATACTTACTGGAGCGCGGATGGTAGTTATTTACCTGTGATAGAGCCTCATACAAAGGCAAAGCACCAAATTTTAGCAGATTATATTAAAAAATGGATTGTTACGCTCTGCGGAAATAATATAGGGCAAAAAAAGACTGTTACTTTAATTGACGGTTTTTGTGGCGGTGGCATGTATCGCGATCTCGAAAGTGATGCCCATTTGTGGGCAGGATCGCCAATTCAAATGATTCAAATGGTTGAAAAAGGCTTAGAAACTGTTAAATACGAGAAACACAAGCCTAATTACCAATTAGATACAAAGTTTATATTTATTGACAACAAGCAAGAACATTTGGATTGCTTGAAGAAACAAATACAAAATGCGGGACTTGAAAAATATTTAAATGATCCAGATAAATGCGAGTTTATTTGTGGCGAATTTGAAGATTTATCAGCCAACTTAATCGCAGCGGTTCGCAAAAGGAAAGGCTCTTCTTTTTTCTTTTTAGATCCCTTTGGATATACACAAGTTTCCATGAGAAGCATCAGGGAGATTATTGCTCTTGAAAAATCTGAAATTATTTTTACCTTTATGATCGATTTTATAAGAAGGTTTCTAAGCGACAGAGAAAGATCTTTAAAGCGATTCGAGGATGTACTAGAAGCTGATGGATACTACGGTTTAGCAAACAGTAGTGATATTGATACGTCGTCTCAGCAGCAGTATTTGAGAAACGAGAGCCTAAGACTCTTTAGGAATAGAGGTGGAGCCCGTTACGTTTATAGTTTTGCTCTTTTACCAAATAAAACCTTGGTCAAATATTACTTAATCCATTTAGCAACAAATCCAACAGCACAAAAAGTTATTAAAAATGCCCTTTGGGTTCACAATACCATTGATTTAGCATATCAATTTCGCTATGGAGTATATGGTCTTGGCTTTAGAACACCTGATTATTATGAGCGTGATCAGAGAAACTTCCTGATAGAAGATGGTAATTTCAGGGCTTCCATTGAGAGCTTAAGCGAAGATTTGATGCCAATAATCTACGATGCTGAAGATGGGTTAACCTTTGATGAACTACATCTTAAAACTATTCAAACTAACCCATCCCCCACACAGCACTATATAGAATGTCTAAAGGAGCAAAGAGAGATGGGTGAAATTGAGGTTCTTAGAAGAGGTAGAATCACGAAAGCTAAAAACTTACAGCCTGGAGACATAATTATTAAATCTCAGCAGTGTAAGTTATTCGACTTTAAAAGCTTCAAGCATGTGTAGATAGACTAATACTTTCTAGGCAAAATGCTTCGACTTTCCAGAAAGCATCGTTATACGACCCTGGTGTCAAACAGAAGAGGTGAGCGATGCTCACCTCTTCTGATGGATTACGCCTGTTTTGTCAGGCTTGCTAGAAAGGAAGACGAATATCGGGAACAGGGACAGGAAGGCGATCGCGAATCTCATCTTCCACCTGATCACGAACTTCATCGACCAGCCAGTTGACCGCAAGATTTCCAGCCGCTTCAGCGAAGGTGCGGTCTTCCGTGGCGGCAACATCGAACACGCAGCCTTCCAGGAACAGCGGATCAACCCCTTCGTTCTCGCAGATTTCCTCCGCCTCTCGCAGTTGAGCGGGAGTGAGCGATCGCAATGTCAGAAACGTCTGCGGGAAATCGCCTTCGGTGAAGGTTACCGTCATTTGCCCAGGGGCATAATCGAACAGCGACTCCTCCTGACTGATACGCCAGCTATCGCCAAATTGTCGATACATCTGCTCAAAGTAGGCAGTTTCGGCTTCACGCACCGGAAGCGCACTGGGCAGGACGTTGGATAGCAGATCGCCGACCTCGCCATAGGTTGAACGGGTCGGAATCAGCCGTCCACTGCGGGTTTGCAAATCGTCGTCGGCATCGCCGTTGTAGTTGCCAAAGATGCCGCTGTAGAGGGTGGTGTTGGGCGGATTCACGGCAAACACGCTGATGTTGAGGAACGGGAAATCACCGCGATCGCTCACATCTACCTGCACCCGTTCTCCGCTGGGCGCTGTCAGCCGATAGCGGCGATCGCCCTCCCGCTCAATGCTGCCACCACTGGGCAGGGAAAAATCGCCCCGGATCGTCGTCGTCTGTCCGTTCACCCGCACAGGAGTATTCGTTTCGCCATCAGGGAAATTCTGGACATAGAGCGTAACGCGATCGTTCCCCAACTGCATGGCAACAGCGGTATTGAGCGACACCTGGCGACCGGGGACGCGAGATTGCCGCGCCTGCACCTCAAAAATGTTATCTACAGAATGCACCAGAATGTATTCTCCGACCGTCTGGAAGCTGTAGCGGAACTGATCGAAGGTGATGATGTGGGGGTCGCCATGACTGACGCCGACCTGTTCACCAAAGGCGATCGCATCTTCAGGATTCTCGATGCTATCCAAAAATGCTTGCCAGAAGCGCTCTTCTTCGGGCGTAAGGTCTGCCGATGCGTCAATAAGTAGAAGTTGTGCATGGGTGCGGACGCGCTCGAGCATGATGCTATCGAGACCCCGAATCGCATCGGCGGAGAGAGAAACATCGGTGGGGCAGTTGTCTGGGGTGGCAATACATAAGCCAGCGGCGGCTCCAGCACTTTCGACATCAGCGGCAGTGCTACCCACCATCACACTGCTTCCAAACACCGTAGCGAGTTGGGCAGCACGGGTCGCTTCAATCGTCCGTTGAATGCGGCTGATAGTGCGCTGGGAATCTTCCCCCAAATAAGGCGGTAAGTCTGGACCGACGGCAACCAGGAATGGTGGCTCGGTGGCGATCGCCCGTCCTCCCTGACCGCTCATCCAGACAAGGCTGGAACTGAACAGGGAAAGGGCGATCGCCAACCCCACAGCAATGAAGCTCAAACCCAAATAACGAAGAAATTTCATAAGCGTCGCGGAGTACCCTCCTCAAACATCAGCACAGCAAGTCATTCCCAAATCATGTTCGACAGAACACAAAGTATCTTCTACACGGCAAAACCTACGTAATCCGCATACCTTGCCCGGACATACAATGTGCCCGGACATACAATGACACAAATCTGTGACTTAAAAGCAGGTATCCCAGTTCCCACTTCAGGTTTGCCAGAATGCAAAACAGGCATCGCCCAGGGTGATAAGTAGACCGGGCTTGAAATAACCACGTATGTCTCATTTTGCAAACAGCGTCAAAGCTATTGCATGGCAAGGATCTTGGTGACTTTACATTCTGTTACATAGCTTGGTTTATCTATGTCTGCCTACTTAGTCCTCAAAGGGCAATGATTTTTGGGTGTGTGGGCAGCGTCCACACACCCAAAAATCATTACCCTTTGAGGACTACCAATCAATAAAACCCGGAATTTTTGATGAGAAGCGCGGCAATGCCGCGCTTCTCATCAAAAATTCCGGGTTTTATTCTCAATCCTAGCGAGAGGGGAATCGCCGTACCCATTGTTGCTGGATGCCCCAGAGGACAGCAATGCTGGCTGCTCCGCTGAGGGTGCCGAAACCGAGGCGATTGCTCCCCAGGAGGAAGCTGAGACAGGCGGCGATCGCCAACCCCATCCATGCCATGCGGGTCAGGGCGAGGATCTGGTTCAAGGTGCTGGTCGTCGCGAGGAGTTGTTGTGCCAGTTCTCCCTGCTCCATCAACGGCAGAGTGTCTTGCAGAGTCGGCTCTACTGCCTGATACTTCACAAGATCGAGTTGATAATAGGTGCCAAGGGTGTCGTCGCGCAGTTTGGGGACGGAATGCAGCCCGCAGTGCTTGGCATAGGCGATCGCCTCCCGAATCTGCTTTTTCGTAGCGTAGGGACGCAATGCCTCAAAGATGGACTCGCGATAAACGCCCGTTTTCCCCATCTCCAAGATTTTTTGGCTCAATTCCAGCGAACTCATGCGACGGGAAGGCTCAATCATCATAGGAACAGGGGCACACATGTTAGTAAATTCGTACCTTATTATGCCCATTTTTCCTGCATCTGCAAGTACGGCGCTATGCGCTCAGAACCAGGATGCTTTTTAGGAAAGTATCGCACTGCGCCGCTTTCCCAAAAAGCATCTGTCCTGATCTAAATTGCAAAAAGCTATAAATGCGGAATGTAAAAAGTAACCAATGAGAATCAATCAATACCTTCCATTTTTTTAACCCTTGATTCTGCGTGCGAGATGCGCACGCAGAATCAAGGGTTAAAAAAATAGCGATCAGGTTGAATCAATAGGGAGGAATAAAACAAGAGACCCGGGAAATTTCAAATTACCTTGTCTCTACGGAGCAGCATACTCATAACCCCCTGCCACCCCAACATCAGGCTGTCGAAGATGAATATTGACCCGAAGGGGACCCATACTACAAGGTAGTTCTGCTGCCCAACAAAGCACATTCTCCTCAGGCTTTGCTACATGGAAGTAGTGGACATCATTCACTTGAGCAGCAACAATACTTGCTATTGGTAAAGACGGAGGGAGACCTAAGCGCTCCTGCATAGCAGGACGGGCTGAGTTAATAGTTATTCCAAGGGTAAGCATGACCAAACAAGCAGAAGATAACCAGCGAGAATGGTCTTTCAGTAGATGAGATAAACCTGTAAAAAACCGCGCCAAATAGTCATTAGATTGCGTCAATGTAGCGAGTATTTGAGCTAACCCCCAAGCCGGAATAAGAATGAGATAGCCCAAACCGAAACGAATTCCTGGAGAAAGAACGACGATGAAGAGGCTACCCAACAATCCTAATGCAGGAATTATGGCGATTGGACTTAGTGTAGAAAATCCCCAACGCCACAACACATAGACAACAAAACCAATAGATAGTATGAGCAAAACTGCCATCACCTGATTCATCAGTTCTATCTGAAGCCAAAAAGTAATTGCCCAGGGAAGAAAGGGGGTATCGGGAGGTGGATCAGGAAACCAAGTACCAGGTCCCACTGTTGGCGCGAACGTATATCCCTGCCACTGTTTTGATAGTGACCAGGGAACATTAGAACAGAGTATGGTAGACGGATAGAACAAGCATCCCGAAGTAACATGCCCAAATAGAGCAACAGGCAGAAGCATTAAACCCGATAGAATGGCCCCTCTCAGTAAAGCTAGAAGACGAAAGTTAACCTGCAGGGCATAAAAGAACAGTACGACGATAAGCAGTGGAATGCCCGTGAGTTTTACCGCGATCGCACTCACTGCAAAAAACAATAAAATACTAACAATGTTTTGATTAATCTGACGAGAAGCAGCATCTTTTTCAGACTGCCTATCCTGAATAATTAAAATTAACCATGTAGTAATCAATGAAACAAAAATAATAGGAATATCTGGAGAAGAAGATACTAAGAGTTCTGTAAATAGTGTCGAACCTAGAAATAGTGGAATTAGTAGACTATAAGTAACGGCAATAAACCAATCAGCTAGCTTTGCTGGGTAACCATTTAGCTGGGCAAAAAATATCGAACGAATTGATATAAAAAAATGAAGAATTCCCAGTACAGCAATGAATTCATTCGGAAGAGCGATCGCACGGGTACCAATAAAATCAGGATTAAACAGTGCCGTGAGAGCAAACCAGGATGAAGCAAACCCCAGACGATCGTGAATGAGGGCAACACCTGGAACTACACCATAATTGACGAGCCATTTCACGGTGCCAACATGATATAGCCCCGCATCAATCCAGGTTACGGGCTGAGTCATATATAAGGCGATCGCCCACAAACTTACAAATCCCAAAAGCTTTGTCTGTACTGAACAGGTTGTCCAGATCTGCCAACCTGCGACACGCACATTAGGTCTGCTTAGCGAGAGAACCAGTAAGCTTAAAAAGACCCCAACGCTAACAGGAAAAGAAAGCGGTATCAAAAACGCTAAGCTGAGGGATAGGATAGCTAAAGAAAGTAGTCCTATCCATTCAGCCAGGATAAAGCGATCGCCTTCAGAAAACTCATCCCATATACTGAGAGCCTGCAGAATTGCTGTTCCCAAGAAAAAGCAAATAACTAACAGCAAAACCCAAACTATAACAAAGTAAGCCATGCTTTTAAGGAATAAGTGGATAAGTTTTCGAGAAGATACACCCTACCAACCTTGGATGTTTGACGATGTTTCCAAACAAGTTTCCAAATAGGTTTTCAAGCAGGTTTCTAACCAGCCACCCTACACGGTTGTTCCAACCTTCACCTTATTCCACTCCTCTTTGGTAAATGTCTCGTGGTAAGAACGTTCCGTATTGACATCCCAGAGATTGTGATCTTGTTGATCCCAAAAATTATCAACAGCCAGCATTGCCGTTAGCATGGAATGATCTTGGTTATTGTAACGGTGCATTCCATTGCGCCCCACAGTTTGTAGGTTTTTGAATGCATCCAAATATTTGCGAATAGTCTCTAGATGCTGTCGATACGTACCATCGTAGATAGGATATGCTTTAGGTTGCCGAATCACTACGCCATCCAAAACCTCTTTAGATTTTGCTAGCTTCAATTCTTCAACTTCTTTTGTTGCTAGTTGAATCAGATCAGCATCTGGCATTGTCCAAATATCATCGCCTTCGGAGCAAAAATACTCCATTCCCAAACAGGTCTTACTGGCATCAGGAACCATAGCCTGACTCCAATTCTTAAAGTTTTGGATGCGCCCAACCCTTACTTCTGGTGAGTGGATATAAATCCAGTTATCTGGAAAGAGATCAGGGTTATCAACAATGAGTGCAACGATTAAAAATGCACGATAGTTAAGTGACTTGGCGGCATGAATCACTTCTGGTGGGGCAGGAGGATCGAGTCTTTGTATAAGGGCTGTAATCGGCATCGTTGAAATTAAATGATCAACAGACTTAAATTGAGCTTCCTGATTGTGGTGGAGGGTAACGCCAGTAATGCGATCGCCCTCCCGATGCACTTGCATAAGTTCAGTCCTCAGACAAACATTGCCCCCGACTGCTTCCACCTTTTCTTGAACCCTTTCCCACATCATGCCAGGACCCAAGATGGGATACTTGAACTCTTTAATCAATGTTTTGGTGTTATTTGCTCCAAAGATTGCATTGATCACAGCCTTCTTCAGAGATAATCCTTGAATTCGTTGCGCAGCCCATTCAGCTTGAATTTTATTGCAGGGAATCCCCCAAACCTTTTCTGTGTAGGTTTTAAAGAAGGTTAGATAGAGCTGTTTCCCAAAAGAATTAATAGCCCAGTCTTCAAAATTTTCTGGCTCTGGTGCAGGCTTTAAGTAAGTCTTCATCTGTGTTTTTAAGTAGCTCAAAATAATTCTCAGGCTGGGAACAATACCTAGACTTTTGAGTGTACTAATGACAGAAAGAGGATAGTTAAAATACTTGCCCTGGTAATAGATCCGGGATAAACGGGGAACGTTGATGAACTCATCACCTAAGATTTCATCCCAAAATTCTTCCACTTCTCCAACTTTCGTGTAAAATCTGTGACCACCGATATCAAATCGGTATCCTTTATAAACTTCTGTCCGGGCAATTCCACCAACAATAGGATCCCTTTCAACTACCAGGGGTAAGACCCCACGTTTGGTCAATTGATAAGCAGCCGTTAAACCTGCTGGACCTGCACCTGCAATAACCACCCGAGAATCAGGATTCATAATTAAGTTCCCACCAGGAGCGAAATAAATTGACGAAACAAGTAATGACTGAAAAATGAGTATGCACCATTGGGTTGGTCCAGAGCTACAAAATCGACAGCCTATTCACTGCTTCAGCCTTCTATTAGCCATAAAGCCCCACTAGGTGGGTAGCCTGAAGTTATGGAGGGGTAAACCCCCTAGCGGGGCGCACCCCACTGGCTTCATTGATAACCATGTACTTAGCCGTATTTGTAGCTTGCCGTTATGCCAATCCTTCATCCTCATCCTTAAGGCTTCTTAGAAGCTGAATGATGGGGACACAATATTTATTCATGCTTCATTGCGATTTCTTGTCGAGAGGTAGAGAAAAACCGCCAGAGATTGATCAGGATGAGGGACTGTTAAGAGGCGGTGCTGGTTTAGATGGTGCTCTATCTTGCGCTTCTTTAGTTCTTGATTGCCTGAGTAGTTGGTTAAGAACCGGAAGGCACTTGTATTCAATGAATCCCAGAGCAAACGCAAAGCTGCTGTACAAATAGTACAACCAGTGCAAAGGGATAACCTTGATGGTAAACAAAACCCCCTTTTTGTCATAGAAAAACTTGTAGACGGGGAGGTTGAGAAAGAACAAAAAAGCGAAGAGTATCATACTGAGGCTAAAACCTGGCAACCACCAGAGGGCGATCGCCATTGCCCCTAGTGCACCACACAACAGTCCTGCACTCAAGCGATGCACCGTCTGAAGATTCAGGTCGTTGACCATGCGATCGCTGCGCTGAAGGAGAAGCTCTGTCCAGGGAAGCGCTCGCTGAAACACATCGGTTTTAATAACAGAAGGGACGCGCCACTTCTTTAGATGCTTGACATAGAGATCCCGACAGAGGCGAATTTTGTAGCCTGCCTCCTTGAGGCGATAGCCAAACTCAATATCCTCAATGCAAGGTTTGGTATACCGCTCGTCGAAGCCCCCTAGCTCAAGAAAAACCTCTCGCCGGATTGCCCCACAAGCTCCCCAAAAGGTTGAAGCATCGGCATAGGAGATTTGGTGGGTGTAATGGTGAAACAGATTGCGGTATTGAGACATGAAATTGGTTTGACTCGGTTCATCATCGTAGGAACCGATCAGTGCCGTCAGATCGGGGTCGAGTTGAAAGTAGCGAACGACCTCACCAATCGTACTGGGTCTTACTAGAACATCTGCATCAACGAAAAACAAGATGTCTCCACTGGCAAGCTCTGCGCCCGTGTTGCGAGCCGCTGCGGGTCCGCGAGTAGTTGAGTGACGAACGACTCGCATACCAAAACGCTCAGCCACAAGCCAGGAATTATCTGTATCACCATCGGAAACAACAATAATTTCATCCGGCTGCGGAAAAGTACGGCTCAGTTCTTCCAGACACCACTGAAACTTTTCACCACCATTAAAAACGGGAATAATAACTGAAATAGTTAAGGCGTTACCTGCTTGCATACTCAATATTTTTTGATGGGATATTAGGTGGTTTTACAGAGGTGGTTTTACAGAGATAGTGTGTGAATCTAGTTCACACATTCATCAAGTTTCAAAGTTTCAGCGCATCACAAGGAAAACCCATAAAAATAAGCGACTTTGTTAGATCTAAAAGCAAATTTGCTCAGTCATCTCCTACCTGATCAGCCCCTACAGTGATCAAATTACCCTTGGCGTGGCTGCGCTCATATTTCCGCCATAGAACTTTAATTAAAGTATATTTTTTAATTCCCAAAATAAAGGTTCTGTTATTCCTAATAGTTTTGGGTAATGGCTCCACCATCGACCAGGCATACTGGTAATACATTAATCCAGTCTTTTTTCCTAACAAAAAAATTGAACGGGAAACATAGTAAAACTACTGACTTATTTCATTGTCCAATCATCAGTAAAATTCTCCAGCAATCTTTTTAAAGTATTAATACGCATATGATTACTTTAGAGATTGATTATAGTGGGATAGGCTTTTTTATCTTCAATAAACCGCTCTAAATAATTATTGGAAGTAGGGCTATTTATAAAGAAGTTTTTAGTGAAAACCTGAAAATTCAGTGTTATTGCTACCTCGTTGAAATGCCATTGTTTTCTTTTGTTGAGTAAATGCTGCAATTATTCTTCCCCCTGGTGTCTGTCATTATTCCTGCCTATAATGCGGAGCTTTTTATTGAGGAAACGTTGAAATCAGTTTTGGCACAAACCTATCAACGTTTGGAAGTTTTAGTTGTTGATGATGGATCGAGCGATCGCACAGCAGAAATTGTTCAGCATTACGCCGGGTGGGATTCCCGAATTCGGCTTATCCAGCAGGCGAATGCTGGCGTTGCAGCGGCTCGCAATCGGGGGATTCAAGAAGCTAGAGGACAATTTGTTGCTCCTGTAGATGCTGATGATATTTGGTATCCGCAAGCGCTAGAGCTTATGGTTCAGCGCTTTGCTGCTGCATCAGAGGAAACGGGCGTAGTTTATAGCTGGTCTGTAGATATTGATGAAATGGGTCAAAGGACAGGGGGCTTTCATGCCGCGACGCTTGAGGGAAAGGTATTAAAAACACTGCTTTGTCATAATTTTTTGGGCAATGCAAGTTCCTCACTCATTCGACGCTCTTGCTTTGAGCGGGTGGGTGGTTACGATGAGCAGTTGAAAGAGCAAAATGCTCAAGGCTGTGAAGACTGGGACTTATATTTGCGCTTGGCGGAGCACTACGCCTTCACCGTTGTCCCCAAGTTTTTGGTGGGCTATCGCAAGTTGCCGAGTGGAATGTCGGCAGATTTTAGCAAGATGGCGCGATCGCAATCCCTCATGCTCAGCAGGGTTCGCAAGCATCATCCCGAAATTCCGGCTGTCCTCTACCAAATCTCGCGCAGCAGCTTTTATCTATATCTCGCCCAGCAAAGCCATATCAATGGCAATATGCGCGATGCCCTCTCCTGGTTAGGGCAAACGATTCGGGTAGATCCCCTTACCCCATTTTGTCGGCCGGGGTTCTATTTGTTAGCTGTGTCCAGCTTTATCCGACTGGTTTGGGAAAGCCTGCGACCCCATCAGGTAAAACCCCCGAACTCCAAGCAACTGGGTGCCGATATTCTCCTCCAGTTATCACAAGCATCTCTATCTAGCGATGCTCCTATTCATCAGTTACAACTTCAGATCAAGCTCTGGGTCAGCTCTTTACTACACCAATCTCTATTAAGGATCTAGAGGTCTGTCGAGAGCTTTATCACGTAGCTGATTCACTAACGCAATTTGTTGGAAGATAGGTCTATGCTGTACCCCATCAAAGTAGTTGACATTGAGCTGAGCCAATCTATTCCCGACGTTGAGAATCTGGATGGCTACATCAAACTAAAAGGTTTGGTTCGGTTACATGGTGTGCCATTGGGCTATGTAGAAGCCCCCGTTACTCTGGGGCGGTGTTCGGCACAGACCCTCTCAAAACTTATCCTGGAGGAGTGTAGCCTCTCAATTGTTACTGAACTGCTTAAGAATGGGCTGGCTTCCCCCGATCGCCCTGAGAATTTGCGGTTGGAAGATCTGATCAACCTTCCCCCGGCTCCGTTTGAAGGGGAGATGCCCCTGGTGACGGTGGCGGTCTGTACGCGCGATCGCCCCGACGATATGAAGCTTTGTCTGGAGGCGATTAGCCAACTCGACTATCCCAACCTGGAAATTTTGGTGGTCGATAATGCTCCCAAAACGGAGGGGACGAAAGCTTTAATCGATCGATATTATCCCCAAGTGCGCTACGTGCGCGAACCTCGACCCGGCTTGGATTGGGCACGCAATCGCGCCATCCTGGAAGCAACGGGTGAAATTATTGCCTATACCGATGATGATGTTGTCGTCGATTCGGGTTGGGTGAAGGCGATCGCCCTTACCTTTGCCGAAAACCCAGAGGTTATGGCGCTCACTGGGCTGGTCGTTCCCTATGAGCTGGAGACCGAAGCTCAGGTTTTGTTTGAAGACTATGGTGGCTTTGGTCGTGGCTTTGAGCAAAAAGTTTATAAAACTGGTAATAGCGGCAAACTACCCTGGCAATGGCTGGGGGCAGGGCAGTTTGGCACAGGTGCAAACATGGCGTTTCGGCGCTCTGTCTTTGAAGAGATTGGCTATTTTGACCCTGCCCTTGATGTGGGGACTCCGACTAACGGCGGTGGTGATTTGGAGATGTATATTCGGGTGCTCAAAGCAGGACACACCTTGTTCTACGAGCCTAAAGCCCTGGTTCGCCATCGTCATCGTCGTGACTATGCCCAACTGAAACGCCAAGTTTCCTTTAACGGTAGTCTTTATGCTCTCTGGTTTAGCATTGCTATAGCTTATCCAGAGGAAGTATTCTCCTGCCTGAAGATTTCTGTTTGGTGGTGGTTGGACTGGCATATGAAACGCACAATTCGATCCTTGTTGCGTAAGACACAGTTTCCTAGAGATCTAGTGCTGGCAGATCTTTGGGGCTCCTTTAAAGGCTTGACTACATATCCCAAGGCGAGAAAGCGAGCGGCTGAAATTGTTAAAGAACATGGCTGGCAAGGCGATCGACCTCTCCCCATCCGCTGCCGCTTTACGAGAGCTACCCCATCTTCCGCAAACATTAGCATCGCCGTGCGTCAGGTCGATTTGAGCCAACCACTAGAACCCCTGACAGGTTTGGAAAACTATGGCACTGTTCGCATTTTCGTCAGTTGGCAAGGTAGCCCTTTCAGGCATATTGACTATCACAATCAGTGCCGCGACATATCTGTAATGACTCTGAGTCGTCTGCTTGTGGACAACATTGGTGCAAGGCTGCTTGATCCCTCAGGAGAAAACCTCTGGGATGAAGTTTGGGCAAAGGCTACAGCGACGATCAGTCGTACCTATAACCTCGCAACCCCTGCTCCTAAAGTATCCTTACCTGAGGATGTACCTGTATCTGTTGTGGTTGCAACGTTTGATCGCCCAGATGATTTGAGGAATTGCCTCAAACACCTGACAGTACAGAACACCAATCGTTCCGTTGAAATTGTGGTGGTAGACAACCATCCTGCTTCTGGACTGACACCCCCCGTCATAGCAGAATTTCCTGGTGTTGTGCTGGTGCAAGAGGTACGTCAAGGGCTGGCTTATGCCCGTAATGCCGGGTTTATAGCCAGCAGTGGGGATATTCTGATTGCTACCGACGATGACGTCACAGTGCCGCCTGATTGGTTAGAAAAACTGCTGCAACCCTTTGCCAGAGCGGATGTCATGATTGTGACAGGCAATGTTTTGCCCCTGGAACTGGAAAACGAATATCAGCAAGCCTTTGAGAATTATGGTGGTTTGGGACGTGGGTTTGAAACGTTTGAAGTAGATGGCTTTTGGTACGATAGGCATTCTCATCGTGTCGTGCCTACATGGTCGTTGGGGGCAACCGCAAACGCGGCTTTCCGGGCCACAATATTTAGCCATGCAGAGATTGGGCTGATGGATGAATGCTTGGGCCCAGGTATGCCCTCTGGAGTTGGCGAAGATACTTATCTATTTTATAAAGTGCTTAAAGCGGGATATACCATTGTTTACACCCCCGAAGCTTATGTCTGGCATAAACATCGTCGTACTCAGCAAGCACTAAAGCGTCAACTCTATGGCTACAGCAAAGGTCATGTTTGTTACAACCTGACTACCTGGCTGCGAGATGGAGATTGGCGAGGACTGATACAACTTCTGTTCTATATCCCCTATTTTCATTACTACCGGATTAAAGAGTATCTACTACGTCGGAGTAACTATCCAATTTCGCTGGTTCTGCTGGAAATTGCGGGTAATTTAGCTGGCCCCTGGTCATTGTGGCGATCGCGCGTGCGAGTCAGCAAAGAAGGTCCTAGCGATCCTTTCCCCACTCGCCATCAACTCGCCTTACAACCCTCAGAGACACCCGTTCCTTCAACTGCTGTGCCCACCACCGTAAAGGGATAGAAGACCCATGCGAATTCCACTTCTGCGTCGATCTTCCAGACAGCGGTGGCGGTTAGATTATCTCTGGGATTTGCTGCGATCGCTGGTCGATCGCGACATGAAGCTAATGTACAAGCGATCGGTGCTGGGCATTGCCTGGACATTGATTAATCCGTTGCTTCAATTGGCGGTCTTTGTCTTTGTTTTCCAGCTCATTCTGCGCGTCGATATTCCGCAATATGCATCTTATGTATTTTGTGGATTGTTAGTGTGGACATGGTTTCAAAATGCCCTCTTTCAAGCCACAGGGCTGATTATTAGCAGCCGCCCCCTCATTCGCCAGCCAGGGTTTCCGGTGGCTATTTTGCCTATTGTTATCGTTACAACGGGGTTAATCCACTTTTTGCTGGCCCTGCCTGTGTTGGTGGTCTTTCTATTACTGGATGGTGTGCAATTAACACCCCTGGTTCTAATCTTGCCACTGCTCAACATCATTCAATTTGCCCTGACCGTGAGTATTGCCTACTTCCTGGCTGCGTTAAACGTGACCTTTCGCGATACGCAGCATACGCTGGGCGTCCTGTTACAACTGCTGTTTTATTTGACCCCCATCTTTTATGACCTGAGTAGTATTCCAGACGAATACTGGTATGCCTATGGTCTCAATCCTCTTGTTCACCTGGTAACGTGCTACCGTCAGATTTTGATCTGGGGGGTTCAACCCGACTGGCTGGCATTGGCTATTATCTCGGGTTGTACGGCGATCGCCCTGCCCCTTGGCTATCTGGTTTTCAAGCGCCAAAGCCTGCGTTTTGTTGAGGAAATCTAAATGCGAAACGGCATTGTTGTTGAAAATCTAGGGAAATGGTTTAGTCGGTTTCATGCCAAAAAGCCTGTCACCTTTATGGAGGCGGCTATTGCTGGCTTGCGCCGGATGAAGCCCGTGGAGCAGTTTTGGGCACTGCGGCACGTATCATTTACGGTTGAGCCAGGAGAGATGCTGGGTGTGATTGGGCACAATGGCGCTGGCAAATCGACATTGCTGCAATTGCTAGGGGGTGTTGCTTTCCCCACTGAAGGGACGATTCAAGTGCAGGGACGGTTGGGCGCATTGCTGGATCTGGGAGCCGGAATGCATGGCGACTTGACGGGGCGAGAAAATGTTTATGTGATGGCGATCGCCGCTGGTTTAACCCGTCGAGCCGTTTCCCGTCGTCTGGATCAGATCATCGACTTTGCTGAACTCGATGGCTTTATTGATAACCCGGTGCGTACCTACAGTTCTGGGATGATGATGCGGCTTGCCTTTTCGGTCGCTATCCACACGGAGCCTAACGTTTTACTCATTGATGAGTTCTTGTCGGTGGGTGACTTGTCGTTTCAAGCTAAATGCTTAAATCGTATTGCAGACATCAAGGAAAATGGGTGTGCCATTGTGTTTGTCTCCCATGATGCGGGGCAGGTTGAGCGGTTGTGCGATCGCACCCTCTGGCTACGTCGGGGGGAGGTGGTAGCCTATGGCGAACCGGAAGTCGTAGTTGGGCAGTATGTCAGTGAGATGCGATCGCAAACCCAGCAGCGTACACCCTCGCGCCCGCCTCAGCTAACGGAAGCGGGTTCAACACTCAAGGTTAACGAAAATCGCTTTGGTTCTTTAGAAGTAGAGGTCAGCGCCGTTCGTTTGATGCCAAAACCAAAAATTATATCTGGTGATGGGCTGGTGATTGAGATTGACTACAAATGCAATCAAAGGACTATTACTTCCGCCATTTTTAGTGTGTCACTGAGCCAACCCGACGGGCAAAAGTGCCTTGACATCAATACTGTGGACATGGGGCTGACAGCGGTTCCCCTGGATGATTGCGGTACCCTTCGACTGTCTATTGAGCGCATTGATTTAGCGTCGGGGGAATACTTTGTTGATGTGGGAATCTATGAACAGGAATGGAGCTATGCCTACGACTTTCATTGGCATGTTTATCCACTGATCATCGAGTCTAGTACGGTATCGAAGGGGCTGCTGATACCGCCCATGCGTTGGGAAGTTGCATCTAAGGATCACGTACGAAATAAAACCCGAAATTTTTGATGAGAAGCGCGGCAATGCCGCGCTTCTCATCAAAAATTTCGGGTTTTATTTTATTTTCAATCCTAAACTGGGTCGAGCGCTTTGAAGAACGGATCTTGCTTCTAATAAAGGCAATTTAAATTGTTGCTGTTGCGTTATGGGGTTAGCAAATAAATAAAATCCCAGAGAGAGGGGGCGGGCGAAGCCCGCGCCCCCTCTCTCTGGGATTCTATTTTTAAGCAAGTCCCTATGCCCTGCTGCGGTTTTTGAGAAAAGACTTGAAGTTTGCCATTAGCAAGGACTTGATGCGTTACGCTAACGCTAACGCATCCTACCGAAAACTTAAAACGATTTCCTTATGCAAAACCAAGCAAAGCAAAAATATTGGTTGCGTCAGTGGTGGCGATCGCGGCGTTTTTTGTGGCAGAAGCGTCGGAGATTTGGGGTCATTTTTGGGATGCTGGTGGTTTTGGTTTTAGCGATCGCCAGACCAGCCAGTTCATCCGTTTCTGAAGCATTATTGCTCACGGTGTATAACCATGAGATTGGGGTTAGCACACACTATATCGGTGCTTGCGAAGGCAATGTAGACTTTGACCCTGCCGATTTCGAAGATTTGAATATCAACACTTATCGTATCTATAGCGGGATATCGCGATGGGAGGCTGAGTAAAATCCCAATTTTTGAGAGAGAAGGCTGGCAGAGCCAGCCTTCTCTCTCAAAAATTGGGATTTTATTTTCTTGCAAGTCCCTAATTAAAAACATGATTCACATGGCTCAGCCTGGCAACACCTATATCGATGGCAGCCATATTTTTTCGCTCTATAACTGGAATTGGGAAGACGCAACGGTCTTTGAGGGCTTAATTGATACAAATGGCGATCGCCGCCTCAGTTACTACGCTTTTCGGATGGGAATTCGTGCTCTGCAAGCAGGAAAGCCAGTATTGCTCACTGCATCGAGTGATGATCGGGTAATGGCGATCGCCACTAAAAATGACGATGGTACTACGCCATTACTCCTTGTCAATTCCGCTGAGGAAACGGTTCTAATTCACCTGGATTTACACAATATTAGGACTCATGGACAAGCATCTATTCAGGAATTTAGTGACGCAATTCATGACGAAAAGATTATCGACTATAGCTTTCACGATGGACAGGTTTCTGTGACCATGCCGTCGCAAGCTGCATGGTTACTTACATTTCGAGGTGAAGAATAAGCATCGGGATAGTAGAACTCGAAACCTACTTCCGCATGGGCAACAGTTGGGGGGTGAGTGAGGTGAGCGTCTGTCTCATGGTGGCAAAGTGACGAGAAGGTTCGCAATCACAACATAGAGGGAAGTCTGCGATCGCCATTGATATTGACCAAAAACATAGGGTTTCCCTGAAAAGAGAAGTAGCACTTATGATTCGCATTTGACATTATTTAGCAGATTCCCGTAGAGCGATCGCAAATTTGTATGCTTTTGGAGATAGACTAAAGCACATAAAGATTCAAACCTTGATAGACAAGACTCTATGGAAGGCGGTGCAGCACAGCTATCATCTTCCAGCCCTATTCGGAGGGTGAACCCCTCTGAAAATCTTGTCTAAGGTGCTCAGATAGCACATCTGTGCTGTAGGGGTGAATCCCATCGCCTTTGCTTTATTAATGCTCACTTAGTCACAGTAACCACTCCTCGTTAGAGGAGGAGGAAGGAGGTATTAGTGGATTTTTTTGCAGAGTTTTTGGCGAAGTTTGGGTCGCAGTTACAGTCCCCGACGCTCGGCTTTTTGATTGGCGGTATCGTCATTGCCGCTCTCGGTAGCCAACTGACAATTCCAGATGCGATCTATAAGTTTATCGTTTTCATGCTGCTCATAAAGGTCGGTCTGACTGGCGGCATGGCAATTCGTAATGCCAGTTTGGCAGAAATGTTGCTGCCTGCACTGTTCGCTGTAATAACGGGGATTGTGATCGTGCTCATCGGGCGCTACACATTTGCCAAGTTACCAGGCATTAAGGTGCCGGATGCCGTTGCAACCGCTGGTTTGTTCGGTGCCGTAAGTGGTTCTACTATGGTTGCCGGCATAACGATGCTGGAAGGGCAAGGCATGGAGTATGAGGCATGGGCCGGCGCACTCTATCCTTTTATGGATATCCCAGCACTGGTGACGGCGATCGTCATAGCAAGTATTTATACCAGCAAGCAGCGGGACAAGGCTTCCAACAAGCAGGAGTATTTCGGTAAGCAGGAATATCTTGGTACCGCAGGCGCTTCTGCCAGCACCGCAGGCGCGGCTTTCAGCACCGCAGGTGCTCCTTTGAGTGCAGCAGATGTTCCTTTGAGTGCCACAGGTGGAGATTATCCTGGTACCCCAGGTGCGGCTTCCGGTTCTGCAGGTGGTTATCCCAGTACCGCAAGCGAGTATCGCATGAGCCAGGGTCAAAAAGTCAGAATCTGGCCTATCGTGCAGGAAAGCCTTCAGGGCTCTGCCCTATCAGCACTGCTGCTGGGTCTTGCCTTAGGCATTCTAACCCGTCCTGAGAGTGTTTACGAGAGCTTCTACGATCCCCTCTTCCGCGGTCTGCTGTCGATCCTGATGTTGATCATGGGTATGGAGGCATGGGCAAGACTTAACGAGCTGCGCAAGGTGGCTCAGTGGTATGCTCTGTATGCCTTTGTGGCACCATTTCTGCATGGGTTTATCGCCTTTGGTCTTGGCATGATTGCCCACTATGCAACGGGGTTCAGCCCTGGTGGCGTCGCACTCCTGGCTGTCATTGCTGCCTCTAGCTCAGACATCTCAGGGCCTCCTACGTTGCGAGCCGGTATCCCGTCGGCTAATCCCTCCGCCTACATCGGTGCGTCTACAGCTATCGGCACGCCAGTTGCGATCGCATTGTGCATTCCGCTCTTCGTTGGGCTTGCCCAGGCACTGATGGGAGGCTAATCCTGGATGGGGCACAGTCTGTCGGTGCTTCCTTGAACCGGCAGACTCGGTAAATCGACAGGTACGATCAATCTTGATATACGTAGGTTAGGAGGTAACCAATATGGCCAAGCCAGCCAAAAAGCTTGTCATTGTCACGGAAAAGGTTCTGATTAAAAAGATCGCCAGCATCATCGAAGAAGCTGGAGCTACTGGTTTTACGGTGGTTGAAACGGGTGGTAAAGGCAGTCGCAACGTGCGCTCGTCGGGACAACCCAACGTTTCTGACACCACGGCGAATATCAAGTTCGAGATACTTACCGAAAATCGGGATATGGCTGAGGATATTGCGAATAAGGTCGCAATTAACTTCTTCAACGATTATGCGGGCATTGCTTATATCTGTGATGCAGAAGTACTGTACGCACACACTTTCTGCGGGCCAGAGGGCTGTTAAATCGTAATGCCGCAGACCTGGACGGTTTTTAAATCGAAATGACACGGAACTAAAAGCCGGGGCATGCCCCCGGCTTTTTAGTAGGCGTATTTTTTGGGTGCTCAGCGGCTAATAACGCGATGTGCAACTAATGATTGAGAAAAGGTCTCACCTTTAGAAACCTTAGCTATGAAGGGTTCTAGCAATCTTGATTAAGTGAGACCATGTTTGATATTGAAGAGTTTATCATCGC
>Ga0081526_100091_pt1 | contig 66783 bp, 49 predicted proteins | sample HotLakmasection2_FD_70991 | JGI IMG/M metagenome (GOLD analysis project Ga0081526, IMG submission 70991) | Hypersaline microbial mat communities from Hot Lake, Washington, USA - Section #2 (SPADES assembly) (version 2) | ecosystem: Environmental > Aquatic > Non-marine Saline and Alkaline >... | reverse complement strand
CTTCGCCCGCCTCATCTGTCAGGGTCAGCAACCACCAAAAGGTACTACAGGCCACCAGCAGCACCCCGATCAAGGAGGTGGGCACATAGGGAGCCAGGGCAAACAAAATCGCCACGATGACCAGGGCGATCGTGTCACCCCACTGCAGCAACACACTTCCCTGTCGCCACGATCGCGCAAAACTCAATACCCGATGCAGCAGGCTGACCTCGCGCCATTGCGATAGGGCGAAGCGGTTAAGGGTGACGGTTTGCCAAGCATTGCTCAACATAGCGATGTGCCGACCTCAAAATGACTAGGCTATATTCTGCATCATTCCGGTGCCCTCGCAATACTTTGTGCCAATAGAAGCAGGTAGTCAAGAACTTGTGTATGAGCGGCAGGCAATCTAGAGAGGGAAATATTGCCGGCGGCGGTAGGAGGCGATCGCCCTTCGCCTGCGAAATGACCTCCCCGACTAGCAAATAGCAGCGCTAGACTAAAACACGGATTCCCTTACCCCCTCGGCACCCCCGCCATGACGCTGCTCACCCTCAAATCCGTCCAAAAAGACTTTGGTATCAAAGAGATTTTGCGCGATGCCTCCTTTAGCCTGGAAGAAGGGGACAAAGTCGGGCTGATTGGCACCAACGGTTCCGGCAAATCGACCCTGCTCAAGATGATTGCAGGCATGGAACCGATCGATGCGGGGGAGATCTGGCGCAACTCGGGAGCCAAAATTGTTTACCTGCCACAGCAGCCGGATATCGAGGGCGATCGCACCGTACTGGAACAGGTCTTTGCCGATGCGGGCGAACAGATGGCCCTGATTCGCGCATATGAAGACATTTCCCATCGCATGGAGCGGGGGGAAGGCGATCTGGATACGCTGATGTCCCAACTTTCCCGCGTGACGGAAAAAATTGAGGCCGCCAACGCCTGGGATCTGGAAACCAGCGCCAAAGTCGTGCTCACCCAGTTGGGAATCGACGATTTCGATGCTCGGGTGGGCGATCTGTCCGGGGGCTACCGCAAGCGCATTGCGATCGCCGCCGCCCTCCTGGCCAATCCCGATGCCCTGCTGATGGACGAGCCCACGAACCATCTGGACGCGGCCTCCGTCGAGTGGCTGCAAAGCTATCTCAACGGCTTTCGCGGAGCCCTGTTGCTCATCACCCACGATCGCTACTTCCTCGACCGCGTGACCAACCGCATTCTGGAGGTCGATCGCGGTGATCTGTTCGGCTACTCCGGCAACTACAGCTATTACCTGGAAAAAAAAGCGGAGATGGAAGCCTCTGCCGCCAGCACCCAACAAAAACATGCCGGGGTGCTCCGCCGCGAGTTGGAGTGGCTGAAGCGCGGCCCCAAAGCCCGTAGCACCAAGCAAAAGGCCCGTATTCAGCGGATCGACGGCATGCAGGATCGCGACTTTAAGGAAGGTCTGGGCAAAGTCGACATTTCCACGGCGGGGCGGCGCATTGGCAAGAAGGTGATCGAGCTGGCGGACGTGACGAAGGGGTACGGCGATCAGGTGCTGATTCGCGACTTTACCTACATCTTTAGCCCCCAAGACCGCATCGGCATCATCGGCCCCAACGGCATTGGCAAGTCGACCCTGATGAATCTGATCACCGGGCGAGAGCAGCCCGATGCCGGCGCGATCGAAATTGGCGACACCATTCACTTTGGCTACTTTGATCAGCATTCTGACGATGTGATCAAAAATCCCAATCAGCGGGTGATCGAATACCTCAAAGACACCGCCGAACTGGTGCAAACAGTGGACGGCAGCGTCATCACCGCCTCCCAAATGCTGGAGCGCTTTCTGTTTCCGCCCGATCAGCAGTACTCGCCCATTCACAAGCTCTCTGGCGGTGAGCGGCGGCGGCTGTTCCTGCTGCAAGTGCTCATGCAGGCCCCCAATGTGATGATTCTGGACGAGCCTACCAATGACCTCGATGTGCAGACCCTCGCGGTGCTAGAGGAGTATTTGGAAGAGTTCAACGGCTGTGTCATTGTCGTCTCCCACGATCGCTATTTCCTCGATCGCACCGTGAACACTGTGTTTGCCTTCGAAGGCGACGGTCAGATTCGCCAATATCCGGGCAACTACTCCGTCTATCTGGACTACCGAGCAGCCGAAAACGCTGAGCAGTCAGCGATGCAACCCACCAAGGTCAGTTCCCCGGCGGCCACGAGTCTTGCCCCATCAACTCCCACCCCCCATGGAGCCACTCCCGCGGCTGCCTCCCCAACCCAAAAGCTCTCTTATAAAGAAAAGCGCGAGTACGAGCAGCTCGAAGCCCAAATCCCCGCACTGGAGGCGGAAAAAGCCGCCCTCGAACAACAGCTCTACGACAATGCTGCCGTCGACTATGACGAAATGAAAACCCTCTCGGAAAAGCTGGCGACCCTGAGCCAAACCATCGACACCGCTACCGAACGGTGGATGGAACTAGCGGAACGGGAGGGGTAGAGATCGGGGGGCAATCGAGATCTCGGTGGGTGGAGTGGGTGGAGTGCGAGGGAAAAGCTGTCCGCTAACCCTTAGGGCGCGTCATTACTTAATTCAAGAAGCCTTGAGCTACCAGCACTACCGCGTCCGCATCAACTCAATTAGCTAGGGGCGGAATCCCTTTAAGAGTCTGGAACCTTGGTCTATCTGAAAGGGGTCGGGCGAGTCAAGGTCTAGAGCAACAAGTTCCCAAAACTTAAGGGCAATGGCTCCATGCTGATGCTCCTACACAAGTACTTTTGACCCTTAAGCCTAATTTACTTCCTGGTCAAAGTTTTGAATTTGGAATTGCTGGTGAAGGGCACTCTATTTGAGTCTCAGGATTTGGTCAATGCCATTGACCAGGTCTATTGTTACCCGCTGCGGCAGGCGGCGACGGATCAGCTGAATCGGCAACTGCAGAGCGGGATGGATGACCAGCAGTTGGCGGATTGGGTAGTGGCTCTCTACCAGGATGAGCGGCTCTGCCTGGTGCATGACAGCGAAGCTGACCGGGAACCGCAAATTATTTGCTCGATGGGCCTGTTTCAGCAACGTTAAACTGTAGGCTACGATGCTAGCCCACGGCTCCGTTTACCACCGCGCCCTGTCCCCTTCGCAAGCTCCTATGGTCAGCGTTATTCCCGCCAGTCAAGTCTCTATCGCTTTTCTCGAAGATCGCTATAGCCTGCGAGAGGCAACCCAGCCGGCAGCCGGACTTTTTTTCGGAATGGACGCAGGGGTTAGAGGAACTGACCGAGCTGGAAAAACAGTATCTCGATCGGGTCAAAACCCACTTTAAACGCCTTCTAAAAAGCCCACCGTTGTTAGAAAACAGCGTCAAGATGGTGGTGCTTTCGCCGCTGTTGGATATGGCCGGTTTCTACGATGACCCGTTTTATCTTCGGTCGGAGGTGGGGGTTGAGATTGCCACCGAGGATGAGGGGGAGGTGATTCGCGGCAGGATTGATGTGTTGGTGCTGAAGGATCGGTTTTGGATTTTGGCGTTGGAGGCGAAGCGGAGCGATTTTGATGTGAATGTGGCGATGGGGCAAGCGCTGGCCTCTATGCTGGCGAACCCTGAGGTGGAGCAGCCTACGTTTGCCATGGTGGGTCATGGACAGAGCTTTTTGTTTCTGAAGCTAACGAAAGCGCCTCAGCCACATTACTCTAACTCACGCCTTTTTTCTTTGGTTAATCCGGGGAATGACCTCTATGAGGTGCTTAAGGTGATGAAGCGGATTGGTGAGGTAGTCGTGGCTGAACCGCAGAGCGACTAGCTTGGACTCTACCGCCAGGCAAACCGCTCACAGGTGCGCCGTGCCAGCCGCGCGGTTTCATCGGTTGCGCCTTTGGCCACCAAGTAGACCCGAATGCGATCGCATGACCTGTCCCCAACCCTAGCCAGTTGGAAGGGGCCAGTACCAGAGTTAACGCCAACCCGCCAGCGACCAAGCGAGTTAGGAGGCGAGGGAGCCAAACGCCCCACTTGCCCTATCCTGAGGACAAGATTACTCATAGGGTTGATCTCTCTAGGGTGCTCAAATTAAAGATATTGAACGGATTGTAAGCTGAGCGTTTCAGCGCCACTATTCAAAAAGCGTAAGTTAATTTTGTCCCCAGACAGGCCGTTAGGCCCGCCTGGGGGATGCGGCTTAGTTCAGGTCGATCGCCACCTCATCGAGTTTGCCCGTAAAGGCGAAGGGCATCTCGTAGGATTCCGTCACCGGAGTTCCCGTGTCGAAGCCAATATCGAGGGTTTCGTCGAGGGTAAAGCGGTTGGGAATACTCTTCTCCACCCGGCCCTGGCCGATTTTTTTGTTGTTGGCATAGAGCGTCACCGTAGCCCCGGCGTAGGGCTGGACGGCGTCAGTTTTGTAGTCAGCCTTGAGGACGACCTTACCCGTGGGCAGGGGCGTACTGGAAGCCACCTCATAGCGCTCGACCCCGGCCAAGTTGTAGTGGTAGACCAGCTTGCCATCCTTCACAAACAGGCCATAGCCAGAGAAGCGTCCCCCCAACGTCACCAGCATCCCCTCTGCGCCCTGGGAGGGAATTTCCACATTGGCGGTGATGGTGTGGTTGCGGGACTTGAGATCCGGGGCCGATCCCTCCGGCAGACGCATGCCGCGAGGATAGGCAAAGTGGGTGCGTCCTGCCGTTAGGCTGGGGCGATTGGCCACATTCAGGCGGGCGACTTTGCGGCCATCCAGAGGCAGCACGTTGTACTTCGCGGCTTCGGCGTAGAACAGGGTCTTCATTTCCTGAAGCTTGGCGGGCATCTGGTCGGCCAGGTTCACGGCCTGGGTAAAGTCTTCGTCAATGTGGTAAAGCTCCCAATCCAGGTTGAGGATGTCTTTGTCCGCCGGAGGTTCTGGGTTCCAGGGTTCACTCCACAGGGCGCTGGCCATCCAGCCGTCGCTGTAGATGCCCTGGTTGCCCGCCATCTCAAAGTATTGGGTGGTGTGGCGGGTGGGGGCTTTGGCGTTGTCGAAGGTGTAGGTCAGGCTGGTGCCTTCGATGGGCTTTTGATCAATGCCATTGATCTGCACAGGCTGGGGAATCCCCGCCGCTGCCAAAATCGTCGGCGCAATGTCGATCACATGGCTGAACTGAAAGCGCTTGCTGCCCTTGTCTTTGATGCCCGCTGGCCAGGCCATGGCCATGCCGTTGCGGGTGCCGCCAAAGTGGGAGGCAATCTGCTTCGTCCACTGGAAGGGGCTATCCATCGCCCAGGCCCAGGCGGAAGGGAAGTGGTTGTAATACTTGGGGCCACCGAGGTCGTCCATGGCGGCGACCTTAGCCTCCAGGTCTTCGGGCAGGCCGTTGAAGAAGGTCATCTCGTTCAGCAGGCCGTTGAAGCCCCCTTCGGCGCTGGAGCCGTTGTCTCCGGCGATGTAGATCACCAGGGTGTTGTCCAGTTCGCCAATCTGGTCGATGGCGTCTACCACGCGCCCCACCTCATGGTCCACATGGGCGGTGAACCCGGCAAACACCTCCATCATCCGGGCATAGATCCGCTGCTCCTCTGGGGAGAGGGAATCCCAGGCCGCCAGCGCTGCCGGACGGGGGGTGAGCTGAGCATCGGCGGGAATCACCCCCAGTTTTTTCTGCCGCTGGAAGGTGTCTTTGCGATACTGATCCCAGCCCATGTCAAACTGGCCCTTGAATTGGTCGATCCACGCCTGGGGAGCCTGGTGGGGGGCATGGGTGGCCCCAGGAGCCAGGTACACCAGAAAGGGCTTTTCGGGGGAAACCGCGTTGACCTGGCGAATGTAGTTAATGGCGTGGTCGGTCAGGTCGGTGCTGAGGTGGTAGGGCGACCCATCGGCATTGGTTTCCGGCGGCTCAATGCGGGTGGTGTTTTCCACCAGGGCGGGGTGGAACTGGTCGGTGTCGCCGCCGACAAAGCCGTAGAAATAGTCAAAGCCCAGCCCCTGGGGCCAGCGGTCAAACGGCCCCGCCATGCTGCTTTCCCAGTCGGGCACGTTGTGGTTTTTGCCGAACCAGGCGGTGGCGTAGCCGTAGGCCTGCAAAATTTGGGCAAAGGTGCCCGCATTGTCAGGAATCACCCCGGTATAGCCCGGAAAGCCTGTCCCTGCTTCGGTAATCACGCCGTTGCCCACGGAATGGTGATTGCGTCCGGTCAGCAGGGCCGCCCGCGTGGGGGAACAGAGGGCGGTGGTGTGGAACTGGGTAAATTGCAGCCCGTTTTTCACCACCCGATCCATCGTCGGGGTGGGAATGCTGCCGCCAAAGCTGCTGAACTGGCCAAAGCCCACGTCGTCAATCAGCACTAGCAGAACGTTGGGCGCATTTTCGATACCGAAATTTTTGGGCAGCTTAAGCTGACTTTTAACGGCTTCCGAGGTCTGATAGGTCAGCCCAATTTTGCCCGTAAAGGGCTGATCTGGATGGGGCAGGATTTCCTGAGCCAAGGCTGGGGGAACAGCGGATTGCAATGCGATCGCCATTGTGGCCACCCAAGCCAGGGTGAATTTCCAGAGGCGTTTGAACATAGTTACCTCGTAAACATGAGATTTAAACGTCGGTCTTAGAATGGTTGAAAGCGGATGGGGTTTAAGCACGATGGTCTTTTTGAACGATTTGGCAAGCCGGATAGCCCTGGATGACCCCGAAGAACGGCGGGTGCTAAGTCGGGTGTCGTGGCCGCAGTACGAGGCCCTGCTGACGGATATGGGGGATAGTTCGGCCTATCGGGTGCATTTTTTAGATGGAGTGTTAGAAATCTTGGCTCCTAGTCGTAACCATGAAAGCGGGAAAACTCGGATTGGTGATTTACTCCTGATCTACTTTTTGGAAACCGAAACGGAGTACTTCCCGATGGGTTCCACGACGCTGAAAAAGCCAGAGCAAAAGGCGGGGGGAGAACCGGATGAGAGCTACTGCATTGGTACCGATAAGGACTTCCCTGATCTGGCCATTGAAGTTATCGTCACTAGCGGCAGCATCAATCGGTTGGAACTGTATCGACGGTTGGGGGTGCGAGAAGTTTGGTTTTGGCAGAAAAACCGCCTTTCTGTGTATCACCAACGGGAAGAAACCCCTATCCAATTTGTTGATACTGCTGGTTACGAATCCATTCAAAACAGTGAAGTCCTGCCCAATTTAGACCTTGAATTGCTAACTCGCTGTTTACAGATTCCGAATCCCTTATCAGCAGCTAAGGAATTTCGACAAGGGCTTCAAAAATAAGCTGCTCTGATGGTGACAGATCCCAGGGTTTTTTAAGAACCCTGGGATCTGTGGGCGCGGGTTACTTAATGTCGAGGACCACCTTTTCTACGACTCCGGTAAAGGCGAAGGGGGGCTGATACGACGGGCTGACGGGGGATTGTAAGTCCTTGCCAAAGTCCATCGCCTCGACCCCAAAGCGGCCTGCTACGGTTTTGGGAATCTTGCCCTGGCCTACCTTGCGGTTGTTGACATACAGGGTGCCTGTGCCGCCTTGGCCAGGCCCGCCGCCATCGTAGGCGAAGTCAAACCGCACATGCACCTTGCCCGTGGGCAACGGGGTGGAGGCGGTGATGGAGGTGCGCTCTAGGTCAAACCAGTTGTAGTCGTAGGTGAGTTTGTTGTCTTTGACGTAGAGGCTAAACCCGCTGGTGGTGCCACCTTCGGAGAAAATTACCCCTTCCGCACCCTGGGGCGGCACCATCAGATCCGCATCAATGGTGTGGGACGCATTTTTGGTACTGGGGGCGCTGCCTTCAGGAATGGAGGGCATATTGCCCGCAAATTCGATATGCTTGCGACCCGTGAAGAAACCCGGACGCAGGGTGACATCGGCCCGTTCGGCAAAGCGATCATCCAGCGGGAACACGTTGTACTTCTCTGCTTCGGCCAGGAACAAGTCCTGAAGTTCCTTGAGTTTTTCCGGTTGTGCCGCCGAGAGATCCTGGGCCTGGGTGAAGTCCTGGGTGAGGTCGAACAGTTCCCACTTGTCGGTGTCAAAGGGGACGGTGCCCGCCGTAATCCAGGGCAGGCGGTTGTGGAATGCCGAGGCCATCATACCGTCTTGGTAGAGGGCACGGTGGCCCAGCATTTCAAAGTATTGGGTGCTGTGGCGTTCCGGAGCCGTGGCGGCACCCCGGTCAAAGGTGTAGACCAAACTGGTACCTTCCATGGGCTTTTGCGAGATGCCGTTGTAGATGTCGGGCTCAGGAATGCCGGCGGCTTCGAGGATGGTGGGGGCAATGTCGATCACGTGGCTAAATTGCGATCGCAACCCCCCCTTCTCCTTGATTTTTTCAGGCCAGGCGATCACCATGCCATTGCGAATGCCCCCCAGGTAGGAGGCCACCTGCTTGGTCCAGCGAAAGGGGCTATCCATGGCCCAGGCCCAGCTCACCGCATAGTGGGGGGAGGTTTCGGGGCTGCCCCAAATGTCGTAGCAACGGCGATTGTCCGCCATGGTCAGGTTGAGCCCGTTGAGGTTGAGGATTTCGTTGCAGGTACCAATCAGGCTCCCTTCAGCGCTGGCCCCGTTGTCGCCGTTGATATAAATCACCAGGGTGTGATCCAGTTCGTCCAGGTCGGCAATGGCATCCACCACCCGACCAATTTCGTAGTCGGTGTAGTCCAGGAACCCGGCATAGGTTTCCATTTGGCGGGCCAGAATTTTCTGATCCTCAGGGCTAAAGCTATCCCAGGCGGGCATTTGTTCAGGCCGGGGGGTGAGTTCGGCGTTGGCCGGAATCACGCCTAATTTTTTCTGCCGCGCAAAGGTTTCCTCTCGCAGTTTGTCCCAGCCCTGGTCAAACTGGCCCTTGTACTTGACCACGTATTCCGCCGGGGGCTGGTGCGGAGCATGGACGGCACCGGGAGCAAAATAGGCAAAGAAAGGGCGATCGGGGGCCGTGGTTTTGGCCTGGTTGATCCAGGCGATGGTCTTGTCGGCCAAGTCGTGGGTGAGGTTGTAGCCCTCCTCCGGTAGGGGTAAGGTTTCCACTAGCTTTTGGTTCTCGTACAGGGTGGGATACCACTGGTCGGTTTCGCCGCCGATGAACCCATAGAAATAGTCGAAGCCCAGCCCATTCGGCCAGCGATCGAAGGGACCGACGCTGGTGGTCTGGTTGTCGGGCACGTTGTGGTTTTTGCCAAACCAGGCGGTGCTGTAGCCGTTGTGCTGAAGAATTTGGCCGATGGTCGCCGTACTTTGGGGAATCAGGCCGGTATAGCCTGGGTAGGCCGTGGCCAGTTCTTGAATGGTGCCCGACCCCACAGAGTGGTGGTTGCGCCCGGTGAGGATGGCGGCGCGGGTGGGCGAACACAGCGCCGTGGTATGGAAGGTGTTGTAGCGTAACCCGTTGGCCGCTAATCGATCAAAGGTGGGGGTGGCGATGGGGCCACCAAAGGTACTGGCGGAACCAAAGCCCGCATCGTCAATTAGCACCAGCAACACGTTGGGAGCGCCATCGGGGGCTTTGGCCGCCTGAAACAGGGCGGTATCCGGCTGAGACTCTTGGTAGGTGATGCCAATTTTGCCTTTAAAGGTGGGTTCCGGGCGGGGGAGCCTTTCCTGAGCCAGAGCTGGGGGAACGGCCATTTGAAGGACAAGGGCGGCAATCAAGGCCCAAGACAGGGTGACGGTTTTAATCCGAGAAAGCATGGTTCACTTCACCAGTACGGAAAAAGTACAGAGAATGGACAGAGAAAATGGCTAGCGCGATGATGCTATCTCCTCAGAAAGAGACCAAACAACACCCTGCTATAAAACGACATAGATCATCGGCACAACGCCTCAGCCCCTATTCAAAAAACGCAAGTTTATGCAAGTTCGCTTTACTTTTTTGGGGTAGTCTTTTATTGGTGATTTGAGTAGACCCGCTCACACCCCATTGAGGCCATTCATCGCTTTACTATGTTTGGTCTATACTGGCACCCAAAGCGGGGCGTTGTTGAATGAGAGTATGAATTTGTCTGACTACAAATCAGGCTTCAGGCATTACCCCCACGGTTCATACTTGTGATCAGCAACGCCAATTCTGAGCCCTGTATTCTCTCGTGCTGTTGAGCTGACAATCCTGCTGTTTGAGGAACGAAATTTGCCCCCCAGATTTCCTTTGCTTAAGAAGAGGGATACAGCAGAAGAGGGATACAGCGTTTCCTGACTAGATGAGGTCCAAACTCAGATCTGAGACTCTTATCTAGCAAGGCTTTCAGAACTTCGGCTGAACCTTACAGGCGCAAGAAATGCTGTCTCACTGAGAGTTGTGCTCCACCAAATTAAAACTCCGATAGCTGTGGTTGATCAAGCATATGGCCATAGGTTTCAGCCACCATAAGTAGCTGGGCTGATTCAACTGTAAGATGGGTAAAGCCCTCTGGGCATGGCTACGCTAAAGCGGTAGCGTAACCAACCCATGCGGGTGTTGGGTTTCGTTCCTCAACCGCAACCTACGGCGTCTTACGTTTAATTGCAACTGCCTACTTACGAGTGCTGGTGTGTCCTGCAATTTGTACAGCTTGGGGCAGCGTCCAACCTTAGGGTGAGATTCTGGAGAGCGACGGCCCTGGAGGAGAGTAACCAAACAAGGAGTGAGCAGTAGCGTTCTGACGCTCACAGTTGTGGTTGACTTGCGCTGCCGGGCATACCCTGCTGTCTTGCTATCTTCAGACCGTGCCATTCCTTCGCAGATCGTCACCTGCTGACGGTCGAGGTCAATGTGTTGCCATCGCAGCCCGATCGCCTCACTTGGTCGCAAGTCTAACGAGAACATGACATAGCAGAAATCGTAGTAATAGCGGTTCTTCAGGTCAAACTTCAGTGTGGTAAGAAAGCGCTCGACCGCTTGCCAGCTGAATGGCTGACGGTTTGGTCCAGAACGAGAGCACTTGAGAGGCTTAATGATTGAGGTGTATGGGTTTATCGGCAGCAGTTCTTGATCTATGCACCCTCTACCAAAGGCGCGTAGCAGAGTCAGGTTTTGATGGGCAATTCGAGGTGATTGGCGCGATCGCAGCACCTCCACAAAAGCTTTGGCCGTTTCAGTATCTTTAATAATTTGATCAGTAGATGGGCTTAATTATTTGTAAGATGTGTTAGCGCCTGCGTAACGTATAAAATCCCTGGGGAATGGTGCGTTACGGCTTCGCCTAACAGCACCCTACGACATCGTTTATTTATGTCCACCTACTTAAAACCTTTTAGGGTTAGATAATAGGCCGATAGCGGGCTGCGATCGCCCTAAGTGCGCCACATACAGAATTGCGCTCTCCATTAATGGGCGGGGGCAGCGATCAGGCATAGGGGGTAGGCCAACATCAAGCCTGAGAGATTTCGATCATGTTGCCGTCGCCGTCTTGCGTAAACAGCGCCGCCCGCCCGGAAGCACTCATCTGCACCAGATAACCATTCTCCAACAATCGGGTTTTGAGCGCTGCCAGATCATCCACCTGCAACGCCACATGGGGATTGCGGCCCCACTTGTCGGGGCGAGGACAGGGGGCTTGCCAACCGTCGCACTGCATCAGGTGAATTTGGAATTCACCTATCTGGAACCAGAGACCCGGAAAGGTCAGCGATCGCGGGGCAGCCTCAAGTCCCAAAATGCCTTCATAGAAGGTAGCGGCTCGGTCTAAGTCACTCACCAACAGTGCCACATGGAGCGATCGTACAATCGTGGCCATGATGTCAACTCCTAACGCTCGACGGATATTGCAAGATCAGGCTATGAATCTGTGTAGCACCTGGCGGGGTGACAAGGCGGCTCCAGGGTATATCCAGCAAAGTCTTGAGAACATAGTCAGGCAAAAAAATAGGGAACTACCTGGGGTTACCCATCCATTCATACACAAACAAATATATTGTCCATATCATACCAAACGACCCTTCAAGCCCGTCTGAGCAAACCAGGAGCATACGTCACAATTATAAATTCAAAATTTGACCACACAAAGCATTTTTGAGATTCTCAAAAGCGATCGCTGAACGATTGGTAGTACTGTCACAATGCTCCTGCGGGGGATAGATTAAGAAAGAAACACACTCAAAAAGACATTACTTTTGGGAGTCATGGGATTTTGCATTGAGCTGCACGAAAATTCTTTTTGAAATTCGATTCTTATTAATTCTTAAAAAATCTTCCTGACTCAAAGTAAACCTGTAGGCACAGGCTGATGAATTTGCTATCTATCTGAGGTGCTAAATTGCTGTTTGATCAACCTGAGGGTGGATCTATTACCACTAATGCGTTTGTTAATTTAAGTTCTAGAGATGAAGTAGTTGAGTCAAAGGTAGCTCTTCATCGTTGTCTACAAGAAGGATTTTTATGGAAATTTTTGATCTAAAACAAGCTGCTTTTTTGGGTACGGTAGCACTCGTCGCTGTTCCTGGTACATTTATTGCGCAGGAAAAGTCACAGGCTAATCCATCTCAAACAAATTTATCGGTTGAAGTTGCTTAGTTTCCGCCAGTAAGGACTCGCAAAGAACCTGATGCTTACGTAAGGTCCGAGAATGGTGTCGTCGAGATTACTTTGGTCAACACTAGCCTCTCAGTTATCTCTTATATGGTGCAACTCGATTTTCACAGATTCAGCCTGATGAGGAAGTTACTCTATCCACTTATGCTCTGCCTTCCTACATTGGTTTACGTCAGTTGGATGGTGGCTTGTCCTATGCAGAGGTCGAGTCAGTGGGTGTTAATGATGGCAGTGTGACGATCGAACTTCAGCACTTAGATCCGGAAGCTTTCTACAACAATCCTGATTTGATCACGAGAAGCATTGTAGTGAGTTCCACTGGCAGAATTTATGCAGAATTTATATTGACTAGAGTTTTTGCAGTGCTTACTTTGCAGTGCTTACTCAGTTCACAAGTTTGGTGAGCCATCATTGTCAAATATCAAGACTGCGCGATCTAACACGGCGGCAAAGTCGTTCTGGGGGTGCAGCAACAGATATTGAAATTCTGCTGCTGCCCCTGATTGCTGAAAAATCAGAACTTTGCAGATTTAATCTCTGGCTAGGGTGAATTAGGAGATCTATTTCTGAAGTCATTGCCTGGGTAGGCCAGTAACGATCTCGCCATCTCAAATCCGCCTTTATCCCATGCCGCTTTTAACCTTAAATTAATCAAGGGTAGAGTCAATTTCTCGGCTTTCGGGTTGGAAATCCTCCAAAAGTTATAAAAGTAGAGCCTGACTTTCATGGCAAGTCGGCATCTTATGACTGATATTGTTTAAGCAAGGACTTAAAATATCCCTCTGGGATGATGTTTTATTAAAGACAAGAAAATAATCTAGTTGTGTTGTACCAGCTTATTCTCTGTAAGCCTAATTTTTGGAGGTTTTTTATGAGCTTTAAAGCAGCTTATCAGCGGCTCAAAAAAGTTATCATTCCGTTTACTTTAGTATTTGTAGCTTGTTCCGGTGTGCTATTCGGTTGGAGTAATCCAGCCCATGCCTATGACAAAGCGGGCGATATTGTCGAAAATCGCGCCGAGCGTGAGTTTGATCGGGTTGCTGGCGAAGGCAGTATGAACCAGGTCAAAGGTAAAGCTCAAGAAGGTCTGGGTCGAGTGCAGCGCGAACTCGGTAGTGAAACTAAGGGGACTGCGCGCGAAATGCGGGGTAAGGCCCAGCAGGGCGTCGGTCGTGCTCAAAAAGCTGCCGACAATACCTCTAATGCGGTTGAAGAGCAAACTGAGGGCCTTGTTGATAAGGTCAAAGACTTTTTCGACTAATAAGTAACCCGAAAGTCGGTTGCCCGATCGCAAAGTTGAATTGAAATTATCATCATGAATTTTTCCTTGAGCCAAATCATCCGCAAATTCGTCCGTATCTCCATCGTGATGGTGGCAACAGTGTTTCTCATGTTAGGGAGCACTCACCCCGCGATCGCTTTTGGTAATTCCAACAGCAACCCTTCTCAAGGGACTGCTCAAATGAATCAACTGCAAAAGGAATCGAAGCGGGCAGTGCGCTCAGAACCGCGCAGCCGTCAGCAGGTCCAACAACGGGCTCAGCGGGGTCCGAATGAAGTGCAGGGTGATGCCGATTTGCATGGCATGAACGTACCGAGTAATTCGAAAAAGGCGACAACCGTTCGTCAGCAAGCCGAAGACGTCTTGAAGAAGGTGACTCCGGGTAACTAGGGTGTCGGGGCAGCGCTTGGCGCTGACAACTTCTGCGTCAATGCTTTGCATATCCCCCAAGGCCCTTTTTATAAAGGCTTTGGGGGATATTTTCATTGGCTAAACCTCATCTAGATTCAAAAGTGGAGTTTTAATATTGGCCCGAACCTCGCCGCCTGCGGCACCTCTCCTTCGTAAGGCTACCGCTTATACACATCTCGATTGCCACCTCAACAGGCGCACTCGCCCCCCTTAGTCCCCCCAATTCTGGGGGGAGACCGGAGTTTGAAGTCCCCCAGAATTGGGGGCTTAAAGCCCTCCGGGCATACTAGAAAAGGGGGCTAAACCACTGGCAGCAGTCAGTCAGAAACTTATGTATAAGCGGCAGCTTTCGTAAGGAGAGGTTTAAGAACAATCTGGTTCCTCTTCTTACGTTTGGCGAAGCCTGCCCAGAGGGCTTAGGAGAGGAGAGGGTTTTTCGATCGCGCAAAACTCCAGTTCTCAACTTAGGCGTGGTTGATAAAGCCTGGTTTAGCGGAAGTTATGCACATCGCCCATAATGTAGCGGCGTCACTCACGACAATAAGCAGGGCCTATCACCAGATTCCCGGAAGATGGGGTGAGAGTGAGGCACCCGGTCCGCTGTGCGGGGTAACCGATACATCAGAGCCCAAGGGACTGGGGGCTTGAGAGCAGGGTTATTTTCAGGGTAACGGCCCATGATGCTGGCGCGACACTTCAAACGATGAAAAGCTGCCCTGGCATTCGAGCTGGGGGGGAGCTTGGGCGCGATCGCGGCATGGGCGAACCCACCCAACGTCAGGTTATTTGCAGGGCAGTCCTTTTATGACGCCGTGGATAATGGCCGGTCTTGGGGGAAGGCGGGCGGCTGATGAATATCCTTTGCAGTGTATTCAATCAGTTGGTCGACCACGTATTGCCAGTCATCGCTGGCTTGATACCATTGACGCTGACGGCTGGCTCCGTTGCCCTGGGTCAAGATTTTCTGCACTGCGGCGTTGACCGATGCCCAGTCGCCTTCTGCCTGTAGGGCGGGTTGTAGAAATGCCAGGAATCGCTGGATCTGCTCTTTAGCCGGAATGGCGATGCTCGTTTCGAGGTCAATGAGATCGCCTGATAAGCCATAGCGAGCGGCGGTCCAATGAGCGGCTTTGAGCAATTCTGACTTAGAGGTTGAGTAGGGCCGAGACGCGACACTGTGTTCATAGCAGGTGCGCACCAGCGCTTTGACCAAGCCAGCCAGCATGACGGCTTCGTCAATCGTCAGGCAAACATCCGCGATCCGAAACTCGATCGTGGGAAAGCTTTCGGACAGCCGAATATCCCAGTACAAATGGGTGGAATCTTTGACGACGTGGGTGTTGACCAGGGTTTGCAGTAACGTCTGATATTCCGGGTAGTTGGCAAAATGGGGAGGCGGTCCGGCGGTGGGCAAGCGGCCCCACAGTTCAGTGCGATAGCTGTCGTAGCCAGTATCGCGGCCTTCCCAAAAGGGCGAATTAGCGGTGAGGGCCAGTAGGGGAGCCAACCACAGGCGGCAGCGATTGACGACATCCAGCGCGATCGCGGGTTGGTCGTGAAAGCAGGTTCCGTTGAGGCCCACGTGGACGTGACAGCCAAAAATGATCAGTTCGCGAATCACTTGTTGCAACTCTTGGGCCATCTCCTGATAGCGGAGTTTGTCGGTCAGGGTTTGGTTTTGCCAGGGAGAAAAGGGATGGGTGCCGGCGGCGACGACGGCCACCTGCAGATCAGCAGCGGCCTCAATGACGACCTGGCGCGATCGCTGCAATTCCTGTCGCACTTCGTCGAGGGAGTGACAGACGCCAGTGGCAATCTCAATTTGGCACCGATGCAATTCTCGCTGTACGCGATCGCCCGCTCCTAAAATTGCATTCAAAACTTTGTCCGCTCTCCCGCAAAGGGCTCGCGTCTCAGGGTCAACGAGTTGATACTCTTCTTCGACCCCCAGGGTATAGGTGTCGGTCATGGTTTGATTTACCCATTAATTTCCTAAACATGCCATTAAGGGGGGGGTTACGGCTTCTATCGTCAGAAAGATAGAGGCCATCCTGGCGGCGGCTCGTTAGTCTGCAAAAAGACTGCTGCACTTGAGGATGGCGACATTATGACCAGGGTTGCTGTAGACGGCCAGCGATGGCTCGATCGCGGTACCGGCGCACCAACACTAGTGTTTTTGCATTACTTCAGCGGGGCTGCCGCGAGTTGGCAGTGGGTGATGCGATCGCTCGAGTCAGACTTTCGTTGCGTTGCGATCGATTTGCCCGGCTTTGGGCAAGCGCCCCCGTTACCGACGCCAACCCTCAAAAATTACAGCGACTTCGTGTGGGAGGCGCTGTCGGCCCTGGGGGTCGATGACTTCGTGCTTGTGGGCCATTCCATGGGCGCGAAGATTGCTCTGCAAGTGGCCGCCCGCGCGGGGGGTGAAGAACTTCGGCAGGTGATTCTGGTCGCGCCCTCGCCCCCCACCCCAGAACCGATGCCCAACGAGGAACGACAGCGCCTCTTAAACCGTCACCCCAGCGAGGAAAATGCCGCCACCACGGTCGAAAATTCGACTCGCCTCTCGTTAAACGCAGAACAGCGATCGCTGGCGATTCACACCCACACCATTGCGGCCGACTCGGCCTGGCGCTGGTGGTTGCAAACCGGTATGCATCACTCTATTGCCGACCAGTTGGATAAAATTCGAGTGCCGGTGATAGTGATCGCCTCCCCCGACGACCCGGTGATTCCCTTTGAGGTGGTGCAGCGAGAAGTGGTAGATCGAGTGCCCCACGCCCACCTGATCGAATTTTCCGATGCCGGCCATTTGATGCCGTTTGAAGCCCCGGAACGGTTAGCCCAGGTCATTCGCGAGCAAGTGCGATCAGGGGCGATCGCCTCGTAAAACCGTAGAGACGGATATCGCCTCAAACGCTGCCGGATGGACCGCAAGCCCTGCAGGCGATCGCATCACCCTGGTTAAACCGGAGTTCCCATCGATGTTCAAGGGGGCGATCGGGCAAATTCATTCCTTGGATAGATCCAACATTCACCCTTCAGAGATGTAATGGATGAGTGCGATACCTGCAAAAGTCTGAATTTTGAATGGCTTGGAAAATTCATCCGTTAGCGTGAGCAAGGGGGTGTTTTTGAAGAGTTCTTTCCTCCAGCAACAAGGGCAGAGTTAATCAGGCGAATAACCCTGACGGTTCAGTTTGTAAATGGCTTCGAGACTTGCCCAGGTTGGAAACGTCGTGCTTAGTTCCAGCCAAGTCAAGCTGTCCGCGGCTGTCCGGCGGCGGCTCGCCTCTCATTTGCCCGTTGTCTGATTCAGCGTTGACAAGCGTCGAGGGGATGCAAGCGCTTAATTCAGCGAGATATTTGAGGTTACGAATGTCAGAGTTGGGTCAAGTCATGCTTCTCGTCGGAGATTTTGCCGGTCATGGGTCGGCTGATGCAGCCTGGCTCAGCAGTGGCATTGCTGACGATTACCCAATTTTGAGCGTGAAGAGTGGCGAACCGCTGACCACTGTTTGCCGATCGCGCTCTGTGGCTGCCATCCTGGTGAAAAGTGACCAGTCGACAGGGCTAGTCTCGCTCATTCAGCAAATCCGGACAACCTTACCAGAGCCACTGCCGCCCATCTTAGCCATTGGGCCATCAGACCTGACCACTGCGGTACAGGGGATGAAAGCGGGAGCTGCCGATTATTTAGTAGAAGCAGACCTGACATCGGCCACTTTGCTTGCCGCAGTCAACGCGGCGATCGCCCCTACACGCCCAGTCGCCCAGTCGAAAAATAGTTCAGCTCCAGAGGTTGCACAGGCCGCGCAACCAGTTTCAGGCATGGATCATGACCGACCTGCCGCCTCGTTCCCACCCTGCCAGCAAACCTCGACCGCCGCCGCCCTGCGAGAAAGCGAAGAACGCTGGCGGACGCTGGCGGACAACATTTCTCAATTTACCTGGATGGCCGACGCCACCGGCTGGATTTTTTGGTTCAACCGTCGTTGGTTTGACTACACCGGCACGACCTTAGAGCAGATGCAGGGTTGGGGGTGGCAGCGGGTACACCATCCCGATCACAGAGAACGAGTCATCACCAATATCGAGCGCTGCTTTGCCTCAGGCGAACCCTGGGAAGACACCTTTCCGCTGCGCCGACATGATGGCGAATATCGCTGGTTTTTGTCCCGAGCGTTGCCCATTCGAGACGAGGCGGGCAATATTCTGCGCTGGTTTGGCAGCAATACCGACATCACTGACCTCAAAACCGCCGAAACGGCCTTAGCCGCAAACGCCGCCCGGCTGCGAGCCTTTGTGGAATCCAATGTCGTCGGGATTGTGTGTAGTGACATCTACGGCGGCATGGGAGAGGCCAACGATGAATTCCTACGCATCATCGGCTATAGCCGTAAAGATATCGAGCAGGGGCAAATCAATTGGCGCGAGCTTACGCCTCCCGAGTATTTGCCACGGGATGAACAGGGCATTGCCGAAGCCCAAGCCCGAGGAGCTTGCACCCCCTACGAAAAGGAATACCTCCGCCAAGATGGTAGTCGCATTGCCGTTTTGATCGGTTACACCTTGCTCGGCGAAAAGCGGGAAGAGTCGATCGCTTTCATTCTCGATTTAACGCGACAAAAACAAACCGAAATGGCCCTAAAGCGCAGCCAAGACCGGCTGCACATCGCCATCGAAGCGTCCCAGATGGGCACCTGGGACTGGAACTTGCGCACCCAAGAGCTGATCTGGGACGATCGCTGTAAAGCCATGTTTGGCTTACCGCCCGAGGCCCCCATCAGCATCGAAACTTTGTTTAACGGGATCCATGCGGACGATCGCGATCGCTTGCGCCAGCTTTTGGGCCGGGTCATGACTTCCCACGATGACGGCTATGTCGATGCCGAATTTCGCACTATCGGGCTGCAAGACGGCACCGAGCGGTGGGTCTTAGCCAAGGGCAAAGTGCTGTTTGACACCAAAGCCACCCCGCAACGGTTTATCGGCATCGTCCTGAATATCACCGAGCGCAAACGGGCCGAGCAGGCTCTGCGGGACAGCGAAAAACGCCTGCAAATGGCTCTGGAGGGGGCGGGAGGGGGCTTGTGGGACTGGAATATTGTGACCAATGAGGACTATTTGAGCCCCCAATGGCTCGCGATGTTGGGCTACGAACCCGGTGATTTGCCCGATCGCAAAACCTCGTGGGAACAACTTATTCACCCCGACGACAAACCTTGGGTATTAGAGCGCTTGCAGCAACATTTGCGGGACAGTTCAGTGTCCTACAAGTTTGAACATCGCTTGTTAGCTAAGTCTGGCGAATGGCGATGGATCGCCAACTATGGCAAGGTCGTCGTGCGCGATGAACAGGGTAATCCGCTGCGCATGTCGGGCATTCACCACGATGTGACCGATCGCCGCCAGATGGAAGAAAATCTGCGCCGGAGCGAAACTCGCTATCGCATTTTGGCGAATGCCGTTTCTCAACTGATGTGGATCAATGACCCCAACGGCAAGATTGAATTTTATAACCAACAGTGGCAAACCTATACCGGCATCCCAGACCTGCCGCTGGGCGTCGGTTTATGGGCCGAAGTGATTCATCCCGACGATATTGTTAGGGCTGGTGAGATTCGGCAGCAGGCGATTCAAGCCGAAAGCGCCTATGAAGTGGAATGCCGACTCAAGCGTCATGACCACACTTACCGCTGGCATTTAGCTCGGATCGTGCCGTTCAAAGATGATCAAGATCGGGTGGTGGCCTGGTTTGGCACCGCTACGGATATTCACGATCGCAAATGGGCCGCCGCTGAGCGCGAAGCCATTTTGGAGCGAGAACAGGCGGCCCGCGAAGCTGCCGAACGGGCCAATCGCATCAAAGACGAATTTCTCGCTATTTTGTCCCATGAGCTGCGATCGCCGCTCAACCCCATTTTGGGCTGGGCCGCGCTGCTGCAAACCCGCACTTTTGACGCCGAGAAAACCGCTCGGGCCTTATCAACTATTGAACGCAACGCCAAATTGCAAACTCAACTGGTCGATGACCTGCTCGACATTGCCAAAATTTTGCGCGGCAAATTACGCCTCGACAACACCACCGTGGCCTTAAAAACGGTGATCACCTCGGCGATCGAAACCGTGCAAACGGCGGCGGCGGCCAAATCCATCATGATTCATACCGAGTATGAGGATGCCGTGAAGGTCTACGGCGATGGCGGACGGCTGCAGCAAATCGTTTGGAATCTGCTCTCTAATGCCATTAAATTTACCCCCGAAGGTGGGTATGTGGAGATCCGGCTGCGGCGCGTCAACAACCACGCCCACATCATCGTGACCGATACCGGCAAAGGCATTAATCCCAATTTTTTACCCCACCTGTTCAAATCCTTTCAGCAAGAGGATGTTTCGATCACGCGCAAACATGGTGGTTTGGGCTTGGGTTTGGCGATCGTGCGTTACCTCGTCGAAGCCCACGGCGGCACCATCACTGCCGATAGCGCCGGTGAAAATCAGGGAGCCACCTTCACCGTTGAACTCCCGCTCCTGGACCCGATGCTAACCTCAGCGTCTCCGCCCGTCAGCCCCCACGGCACCTTTGATTTGTCGGGCCTGCACATTCTCGCGATCGACGATAATCCCGACGCCTGTGAGCTGCTAGAAGCGTTACTAACCCAGTATGGTGCCCACGTGACGGTCACCGTCTCCGCCACCGAGGGGCTGAACCTCCTTCAGCAAGCGCCCCCCGACATCTTGGTGAGTGATATTGGCATGCCCGATATGGATGGCTTTACCCTCATTCAGGAAATTCGGCAGTTGCCCCCCGAGCAAGGCGGTCAGACCCCCGCGATCGCCCTCACTGCCTACACCCGAGAAACGGATCAGCGCCGAGCCTATGACAGCGGTTACCAGATCCATCTCGCCAAACCCATCGAAATTGAGCATTTAATCAAATCGATTATGACGCTGACGCAAATTCCAGGTCGTGTCCAATAAAGGAGCACTTTCAGGCCAATTCTGCCGTTCACAGTTGCCGTGAGTTGCTGTCAGATTAGGCCCTTGTGCCAACTTCTTGTGCAGGCTTTTTGGGTGCAAACTTAAGGATGCAACTCACAGTCAGGAAATCTGCCTACCCGGTTGGCTGCTACGATGGCATTGCGACAGCTTAAGCAACTTTCGCCCGTGAGATTGGCCAACTTCTGTAAGCTGATGGCGGGGATTCCAGGCGATCGCGCTTGGAGATAGAGCTGGTAAGCTGGTTCGAGAATTTGCTCGTCCAGCATCAACGTTTTAACCGTCGACTTCACAACATTAAACATGGGATTTGAATAGGCGATGAATATGTCAATACCTTCTTTGAGAACAGAAGATTAGACCTCTATCCTGAGAAAGTTTCATCCATCTGCTTAATGGCCTATTGTGTCGACTACAGATCGATCGATCGACTCACCCTAGTTGACTGACAAAACTCTCGAAGCCCTGACTCTGCCGTAGCATCAAATCCCTGGGGCATGGTGCGTGATGGCTTCGCCTAACCGCACCCTCGACATCGTTTATTTATGTCCACCTTCTGAAAGCGCCAGCGTAACCCAACAAAACCGTTTCGGCTGTGGGGTTTCACTTTGTTCTACCCAACCTGCGCGAGCAACTTTTGTCAGTCAGGAACTCACCTTATAGCCAAAGTCAATGACCCCAAAACCGAAAAAATGGGGGTCGTTTTTGACTTTTACGGTACGCTGGTCCCCGATATTCTTGACGGCTTATTCGTGGGTGAGCTTGATCGAATACTCCAAAAACCGCAAAATGCCCGACGCAAAATCATCAAGAAAATACTGGCTAAAGTTGGCAGGCAACTGCAACCCTTCACAGGGGGGGGAAAGGTTTAGGAATGAGAATTGAATCAGTTGGGACAGCCGAGACGGCTATCCCCAGGCAGGCAAGATGCCTGCCCTAACAATTGGGATGTGATTTGATCCTGATTCCTTAGCCAATTGCGCGATCGCGTGCAAAACCTCGTCCCCAGGTCGCAAGTGTCGATGATAAACTGCTTCAGACCCAGCCACCTAAAGACTGACGCGCCAGCCCTGAATTCACTCAATATTGCCTGTGCCTGAAATGGACATTGGGCTAGTGCACCAAGCCTGCCCGCAACGCCCGCACCGCTGCTTTGGTGCGATCGTCCACCCCCAACTTATTCAAAATGTTGCGCACATGGGTTTTTACCGTACCAATGGTGATGTAAGAGCGCTCAGCAATTTCTGAATTGCGGTAGCCCTCCACGATCATTTCCAGAATTTCTAACTCGCGCTCAGTCAGCGGATAGGTTTCCAGCAATTGTTGATATTCCGAGTCGATCGCATGAATCGCCACGGTGACATCTTCATTCTCAGCGACTAAAGTTGGCGTCCGCCGCAGCTGCCGGAGCACAATACTCGCGATCGCTGGATCAATATAGGGATGCCCTGCATGAGTCTCCCTGACTGCCGCCATCAATTCATTAATGTCAGTTTGCTTGATACAGTATGAATCAGCCCCCGCCGTAAACGCTGCCATCACGGCATCTTCACTGTCATTCATGGTCAGCATGAGGATTTTAGTGTGGGTTTCGGCGCGATCGGCCTGCATTTCTCGAAATCGGGAAATCAGCTCAATGCCATCAATATCGGGCAACCCAATATCGATCACCGCCACATCAGGCTGATATTGATTGAGTAGACTCAAGCCACCCAACCCAGTTCCAGATTCCCCTACGAGGTCAAAACCAGGCTGCTGCTGAAAGGCAACTTTTAGTCCCATACGAGTCAGCTCGTGGTCTTCGATGAGAACAGTTTTTATTAAAGGTGACATTTTAATAACCCAAAATTGCAACTTTTAGGTGAGACGAACTTTTCTCCAGGAATCGTCGCTATTAGCTGTGATAGAACCTTCTCGAATCTGTCACAGTTCTGCATGTTGCTAATGGTAGATCTTTCAACTTCTAAAGTTTTGGGATCAATTTTTGGGGGCGATTCAGACCTGTCCCCTCTGTTACTAAAACCCCTGGTATGGATGAGGTTTATCCTGGTAGCGAGGCAAGTAGTTGACCGCAATTATCGATTCAATAAAGGCCTGTTCACTCCATGGGAATATGAAGTTTTGCAAACTTTTGGGTGCGGCTGATCTGAGCCGTTTGGAGCCCGTGCTTTAAAGCGCATGGCTAATGAGGGCATCCCAAATTATGTAACCCTCACCCTAAATTCCTCTCCCTCAGGGCTACGGTGTACACAGAAGTCTTTGGTCTGTCTTTTCCGGCTTGATGGCCCCCTTTTCTGGTATGCCCGGAGGGCTTTAAGCCTCCGATTCCGGGGGACTTTGCCGTTATGTCCCCCCAGAATTGGGGGATTTAAGGGGCTGATAAAATCTATCCGCTGCACCGATTCATTCCTGGATTCAGCAACGCCGGATCGGGAAGTCCATTTTGTTGAGTCGATATCTGCCCTGCGCTGGGCTCAACGGCTGATCCTCAACGTAATCGCCGTACCGTGATTACGCCCCTGCCATCAATCATCGGCATGATGTCGGGAAAAAATATAGATCCGTTGGGTCTGAAGTTGCTCTCTTAATTGGGATGGATAAAGGGGGTTTTGCCCCGGTCCAATCGAGAACACTTGACGGCTCAGCCCCACCTGCAAATGACTGAATGGATCAGCCCCGTGGGAAATCAACATTTCAAGTTGCTCTAAATTAGGCCACTGTACCAACTCATCCAAAATTTGAGCCAGCGATCGCCATAAAGCAGAATTCTCCTCGTTATACCAACCCGGTTTAACCGTCCGGAGAGCCTCCAGCCCCAAATTAACGATCAACTTACCTTGACCAAAGAGCGCCACCGCGACCGATCGCACTTCTTCTTGAGCCAAAAACCCTTGCTGAAAGGCTAATTTACGCACTTTCTCCAACTGCTCATACTTGGCTGGAATCGCCGAAAAATCTTCCTTGGTTTGAATGGCAATGGTGACTAAGTAGGTTTGCAGCAGCAAATGTCCCAGCTTTTGGGCCTTAGTTTCCAGGTAGTGGGAGTTATAGGGCGTGGCCTCAATGATGAGGGGGACGCGATCGACCATTTCCAGGCCGTAGCCCTTGAGTCCCGCAATTTTGCGAGGATTATTGGTGATCAGGCAGAACTGCCGCACCCCAATATCGTTCAAAATTTGTGCGCCGATGCCGTAGTTGCGCTGATCGACGGGCAATCCTAGCTTTTCGTTCGCTTCTACGGTGTCGAGCCCCATGTCTTGCAGCGAATACGCCTTGAGCTTGTTGACCAGGCCAATGCCTCGTCCCTCCTGACGCAAATAGACGACTACCCCCCGTCCCGCCGCATCCATCATTTTGAGGGCAGCTTGGAGCTGCATGCGGCAGTCACACCGCAGTGACCCAAAAGCATCCCCCGTCAAACATTCGGAATGGACACGCACCATGACTGGCTTATCGGCAAACGTGGCCGGATCGCCCTTGACCAGCGCGACATGCTCCGAGTGATCCATCAAGTTGCGATAAGCATAAATTTTGAAATTGCCAAACTGGGTGGGCATTGCGGCGATCGCTTCCCGCTTGACAAACCGCTCGTGTTCCAACCGATAGCTAATCAGGTCGGCGATGCTAATCAGCTTTAGGCCATGGCCTTGGGCATATTCCACCAGTTCCGGCAAGCGCGCCATTGAGCCATCCGGATTCTGAATTTCGCAAATCACCCCAGCGGGATACAGTCCGGCCAGCCGCGCCAGGTCAACCCCCGCCTCAGTGTGCCCTGCCCGCTTCAGCACACCGCCGGCTTTGGCCCGTAGCGGAAAAATGTGCCCCGGTCGGCGCAGGTCCTTTGGTTGTGCACTGGGATTGAGCGCCACTTGAATCGTGCGTGCCCGGTCTTCTGCCGAAATGCCCGTCGTCACCCCCCAATGCAGCGCTGCATCAATACTGACGGTAAAAGCCGTCTGCTCGTTCTCATCCTCAAAAGAGCTCTGGGTTACCATCAGCGGCAGTTCGAGTTCATCGAGCCGTTCGCCAGTCATGGCTAAGCAGATCAGGCCGCGAGCCTCTACCGCCATAAAGTTAATCATGTCGGGCGTGGCAAATTGGGCGGCGCAAATGACATCGCCTTCATTTTCCCGATTTTCGTCATCGACCACGATGATCGCCCGCCCCGCCGCCAAATCTTGCAAAGCATCCTCAATACTATCGAAAACAAATTCCAATGGTCTTGAGGGGATGGGCTCAGGTTGCGCGGCATCGGCTGGGGTCACGTCCTCAAAATCAGCCACAGTGGTTCTATTTCACTCATTCATCTCCATGACTGATTCTAATGTGCTGACGCGATCGCCTGGCAGCCAGCCCATCAATTACTGCGTTGCTGAAGCCCGCCAGGTACAGGCCCATGCCCTAAAAATAGCCCCGCCGCAGGGTGGATGGGCCTCTCCGCGATCGCGCCCCAACTCTCCACCCGAGGGTGAGGCGACCCAGCCCCCAGCCCCTTACCCAGCCCCCTTTGCCGGGTTGGGAGGGTCGCATCACGGCATAGCATGGCTCAAAAAGCCTGTTCCTAATCGCAAGGATGGGGCATCGCCCAACCCGGACAAAAAGCGTTGCTCTCTTGGGTAGGTGATTTAAGTGCGGTTCTCTGACGGCTCTGACGGGATGATTTTGGGTTCTGGAACCAGCAGGCGATCGATACAGCCGGGGGTGGTTTGCCCGCACATCGAGCAGCGCCAGCGCCCCATTTCGCCAGTCCCGATGCCCATGATGGCCAACTCTAGCGCCGTCGGCAGTACGTAGGGATCGGCGGCGGCGTAATTGACCACGTAGCCCAAATCCTCTAGAGACGCGATCGTCAACCGACTAATAGGATTCACCGCCGGATTGAGAAACCCCGTCATCAACTCACTGCCAAACACCGCCTCCCGCCAGTGCCCATCGCGCGTGCCCTGACCACCGGTATTGGCTACCGGCACCGGCAGCGGCGCGGCGCTATTGGCTAGCACCGCAAACTCCCGCATCGCATTCATGCCGGTAAAAATCGGATTCGGCGACCCGGCTCCGGTCAACAGGTTTTTCGCCTGCCACAACGTACCGATGCCCAAAACGTGGCCCATTTCGTGAATAATGACATTCAACAAGCCGCCGCTGGCTTCGAGTTGGGCCAAATCACCAATATCAAACTCCATGATGCCCGCAGCAGGCAAACGCGACTCATTGCGGAGCCGGGTCGGTCCCGCTTGCCCCAATATCCCACTGGGCCCATCGATCGCGATGCCCCGCGCATCAATCAATACATCGTCAACCGTAACTCCATCAACGGTTACGGGCGGCAAATCGCCCACGATAATCTCTGACCAGCGGGCAGCGGCGACCTCAAAAACGGCTCGTTGGCTCGGGGTCAGCCCGCCGAGAAACCGCACGTCAATAGCAAAGTTAGAAGATTGCGCCTCGCTTAAGGTCAGCCCCAGCGTCCAGTTGCTCAACACCCCCCCATCCAATGGGGCCGTATCGACTACACGCAAGGTCCACCGGCCATTGGGATCAAGGCCATTCAACCCGGAGAGGTCGCCCTGGGGTCGAAACGTGCCCCGAAAGGGCGGTCTGGCGATCGTGATGGACTGAGCCGCGCCGCTGTCAAAAGTCGTATTGATAAAGTTATCGCCGCCGCCGCCTTGCCCCGCCACTAACAGCACTTCCTTGCCGTCAGGAGCGACCAGGCTGATCTGCAAATCGGCAGTGTAAGTGTGAAACAGGGTGATCGTGACGCTCAACCGCTGGATCTGCCCCTGCACACCCGCGACCAAAATCGGTGAATTGATGGTGGTCGGAGTTCTGGGGGTAATTTCGACCGGCGTCGTATTGGTAAAAACTTGTCGCATAGTGATGCTGGATTAAAAACTGATGGCAAACCATAAACGGCATGAAGAACCTCTCGAAGACGTTCTCAAGCCGCTTCCAGACTAGCGTTCAATAGCCCCATCTACAAACGCTCAAAAGCCCCATCTAGGGCAGATGGGGCTCGTCAAATGCGGCGATGCAATGGTCGGTCTAGCGCTGACTAAGGACGCAGTTGTCCCGTGCCGTGCTCATCGATCGGGGCGGTTGGTGTGCCGTAAATGTTCCAATCGCGAATACCATGCTCACGCACAATTTCTTCAGCGCGTCGGGTTTCGGCAGCACTATCACTTTCCAACATCAGCAGAAAGTCGTTGTGCTTCACTACCCGATCATTATAGTAATTGGCATCAGATTCAGGAACGCCCCAACCGATCAGGGCACCAAGCAGACCACCACCCGCAGCGCCAATGCCGCCGCCAATGATCGTATTGGCTAGCAACACGCCTAATTCTGCTGCCGGGCCAATCCCAGGAATGGCTAGGATACCCAGGCTACCAATGAGTCCTAAAGCCCCGCCGGTTGCCGCACCAGCAGTTGCACCCGCTCCGGCACCGCCTTTGGCTTGCTCACCGCGATCTTTCGTTTCACCGGAGGAGGAGATCTCCGTTAAGTTATCATCGTTTTGGGCAACTACGGAAATCCGATCCATATTGAAGCCCGCATCTCGCAATCGGTGGAGCGCCGCTTCAGCTTCGCCCCGTGTAGAGAAAAGACCGATCGCGCGTTGGGTTGCCGTGGCGTTTCGGGAAAGTACCATAAGTTTGTCACCAGGTTGCAGCATCGTCAGTCATTGAACTCGGCCTCACGGCCAGGCTGTCATGACTCACGCTATTTCTAGCTTGACAATTTTTCGCGTTAATGCCTTCGCTCAAGCGATACATCTCTATCTCTACCAAGGGTTAACGATCACCCGATCGCTGGAGCCTCGATCAGGATAGCGACCACCGACTGCTCCCAGGCGCTTGCCCAAAGTGCCGATGGCGATCGCGACCCCGATTATTCGATAATATCTTCGGGCTCAAGGTCTTCTAAGCTGCCGGTAAACGGCTCCGTCACAAAGCCTTCACCTTCTTCAACCGGGTTATTAATTCCGGAACTCTCGGAGGTTGCGCCATCGTCGCTCAGGTTATAGGTCGGAATATTTCTCCCTTCGAGTTGACTGGCTTGATTGGCATCCAGATTGACCGGCACGTAATAGCGCGGCTCGCCGTTGATATTCAACAAAATGACCTGGTCGAGGGCCGCGTTGCCCCCATTGAGTACCTGACCCGCATCTGGCAAGCCAGCATCCGGCGGACTCTCAGCCCCCTCTGGTAAACCGTCATCATCATCGGTCGGTAGATTCTCCCGCGAGGGGGTCCCCCGATTTGGCTCGTCGTCTTCGAGCACGGCAGGGGTGTCATCAATGACGGGCGGCTCCGCAATTTGGGCCTGTAAGGGGGGGGCGATGCCGAGTCCGGCCAGGATGCCGAAGACCAACCCCGTGTTGGTGAGCAGTCGCTGATAGTTCATCATTCGCAAAGTTTCTCCCTGGGTCGGTGCTTTACACGAGACCCGTGAATCGCTAGTTTGGTTGGCAGCCTAGCGATGGGGCGGGCTGATCGCCGTCACGCCACGGGTAGAAACCGGGGGGTGAATCGGGGGCGATCGCCCGGTGTGTCCGCGGGATGCTTTGCCCACCGCCGGGACGGTTGAGTGAATGCCCTTACACTGATGAATAGTTGCCCTCAGAGATCAGGCGTGGGTGAGATCAGGCTGAGTAACGGCCTGATGCGTTGGGTCGATTGGCTGGGATGGCATTTCAGTTAGTGAGGGGTATCGGGACAAGACGAGATGCCCAAAACTACTCATGTTGCGACATCGTGGACTCTGGAATCGGATGATCGGTCGGTGCAAATCCGTCTTCGCTCCTGGTGGGAGGGGGCAATGGGCGATCGCGCCAGCCCCCGATGCCCACACCATCGCCGCCGACCAAGCCACGTTGTATCGCACCCTGCTCGCCGCCCCGACCGAACTCATCTGTCGCTATCGCGCTGACACCACGATTGACTATGTGAATCCGGCTTTTTGTGAGTATTTTGGTCTGCGGGAGGCCGATATTTTGCACCGCAGCTATCAATCCCTGATCTACGAGGCTGATCGCGCTGCTGTGGCCCAACAAATTGCCCAGATGACCGGCCAAAATCCCCCGGTGATGATGGAATACCGCGTCGTGGCGCGGGGCCAAATTCGCTGGACGCGCTGGCTCAATCGCTGCTGGTGCGATGCCCAGGGCGCGATTGTCGGCTATCAGTCGGTGGGGGTAGACGTGACTCACCTGCAGCCCCAGGAACCGTCATTGCGCGATCGCGAGCACCGCGATCGCCTGCTGATTGACACGATTCCGCAGTTGGTGTGGGTCGCTGAGGCCGACGGCCTGAGTCGAGTTGACATGAACCAACGCTGGCTGGAGTTTACCGGACAGACCGCTGAGGCGGCGATGGGGCGGGGGTGGTTATCGGTAGTGCATCCGGATGACCGGGCCAACGTGTTGTCACAGTGGGCTGTGGCCCTGACCAACGGCGATCGCTTTGCCGCAGCATATCGCTTGCGGCGAGCCGATGGCACCTATGTCTGGCACTGGGTCAACGCCGAGCCCACGCGGGATGAGCAGGGCACCATTACCCGCTGGTATGGGACTTGCACTGATATGAGCGATCGCCAAATTAGCGATCGCCCACCAGTTGAATGGGAGCGCCAGCAGGCCGACCCCACCCACCCGCCCCCCAAAGCCAAGTTGGCAACAGGCATCGCCCTTACCCAAGCGCTCGGGGCCAGTGAAGCGCGATGGCGGCGAGTGGTGGATGAGGCTCCCTTTCCTATTCTCATTCATGCAGAAGATGGCCGTATCCTGCAAATGAGTCAGGTGGTCACTGAGATTACCGGCTACGCTACAGAGGAGATTCCCACCCTGGATGCCTGGACGACTCGCGTTTATGGGGACCGGAAATTTCCCGTGTTGGCCAACCTCCAGCGCCTGTACGACCTAGACCAAAGGGTTGACGAGGGCGAACTGGAAGTGCAAACCCGGTGGGGAGACAAGCGGATTTGGCTCTTTAGCTCGGCTCCCCTGGGGCAACTTTCTGACGGTACTCGATTGGTCATTTCTATGGCAGCTGATGTCACACAGCAAAAACAGGTCGAAGCGACGCTGGCCGCTCGCCTGCGGCAACAGGCGGTGGTGACGCAGCTCAGTCAGGTGGCGCTATCGGGGCGGGAGATGCAAACTTTGTTTGACCAGGCTACGCGGCTCATGGTCGAGAGTTTGAGCGTTGACTATGCCAAAGTGTTGGAGCTGCAACCCGACGGGCGATCGCTGCTCCTGCGGGCGGGGGCGGGTTGGCAACCCGGCATTGTCGGCACCACCGCAGTGAAGAACGATGTCGGCTCGCAAGCGGGCTATACCCTCCAGTCACAACAGCCCATTGTGGTTCAAGATCTCAACACCGAAACGCGGTTTCAGGGACCCTCGCTGTTGACGGAGCACCACGTCGTCAGCGGCATGAGTACGCCCATTCCGGGGCCAAACGGCAAGCTTTTTGGGGTGTTGGGGGCACACACGACCCAGCCTCGCCTGTTTACCCAAGATGACATCAACTTCTTGCAGTCGGTGGCAAATTTGCTCGCCGCCGCGATCGAGCGCAAACGGACCGAAGGGGAACTCAATGAACTCAACCAAACCCTGGAAGACCGGGTCCGCGATCGCACCCAGGCGTTAGCCGAAGTGAATGAAGAACTCAAAGCCTTTTCCTACTCGGTCGCCCACGACTTGCGGGCTCCCCTCCGGGCCATCCAGGGTTTTGCCCACGTCCTCGAAGCAGACTACGGCACGCGGCTGGATCATCTGGGCAAAGAATACATCAAGCGGATGGGGGTCGCCGCTGAGTATTTGGATGTGTTGATTCAAGATTTGCTGACCTACAGCCAGCTCGGTCGCGCCGAAATCACCCTCCGGCGGGTCGATGTGACGGCCCTCTGGCAAACGGTTTTGAGCGATCTTGCCCCCGCGATTCAAGCTTGCTCGGCCCACATTACGATCACGGGCGATCGCCCCCAGGTCTACGCACAACAGAGTATTCTGCGACAGGTGTTTAACAACCTGCTCAGCAACGCTCTGAAATTTGTCGCCCCTGGGGTGACGCCCCAAATTCACATAGAGGCGGCAGTCCGGCCCCCCGACCCCGTTTCCCCCCGCGATCGCCACGTCAGAATCTGGATCATCGACAACGGCATTGGCATTGCCCCACGTCATCAACAACGCATCTTTTCCCCCTTTGAGCGCTTGCATGGGGTTGAGAGCTACCCTGGCACGGGCATTGGCTTATCGATTGTCAAGCGGGCCATCGAGCGCATGGGCGGTGAGGTCGGCGTGGAATCGGTCGAACATCAGGGCAGCCGATTTTGGGTTGAGTTGCCGCAGGCCAGCGATGACTGACGGCATTCCTGCGGCATCTGGAATTCCGAATGCAGAATTCTGAATGGATGTGTTTAGGAATGGAAATTCAATCAGTTGGGATAGCCGTCTCGGCTGTCCCTTGTCCGGTCCGGTCTTCCGCAAACGGGCTCCTATCCCCTCCTGTGGAGAGGTGCCCGCAGGACGGAGTGGGTTTACCCTTTGAGTTACAAGGCCGACTCACCCCTTCGCCCCTCCCAGGAATGAGAATTGAATCAGTTGGGATAGCCGTCTCGGCTGTCCCCAGGTAGGCAAGATGCCGGCCCTAACAATTTGGCTGTTATTTGATCCTCATTCCCAGGAGGGGGTTCAGTACTGGATGAGAGGATTGACGCTAAACATGTAGGTAAGTAGGCAGTTGCAATTAAACGTAAGACGCCGTAGGTTGCGGTTGAGGAACGAAACCCAACACCCGCATGGGTTACGCGATCGCTAACCCATCCTACAGTTGAATCAGCCTAGCTACTTAGATGGGCTTAATTATTTGTAGTTAGCGCCAGCGTAACGCATCAAATCCCTGAGGAATGGTGCGTTACGGCTTCGCCTAACAGCACCCTACAACATCGTTCATTTATGTCCACCTACTGACTTCTGAATGCAGAATGCAGAATGATGTAAATTGCGGTTGCGGCGTTGCTTGCTTCCCGACGGGTAAACCAACGTCCGCATAGGTTACGCGATCGCTAACCCATCCGACCGGTTAATTTGCCCATCCCTTTAACGGGCAATGGCGATCGCCGACTTCTCTACCCTGCTATAGATTGCCCATCAATATTGTTTGATTACTCTGAAATAGACACTGCTGATCATCCTTTACCCCCTAGTGGCTCAGCCTGTGTGTGCTCAATCCTCTTATAGAGGTTTAAAAAAATTACTGGGTTATCGCGATTCTGCATCTTAGCGCTGCCGATCGCAGCTCTTGGTAGTCACTCCTTGCGGGTGGTTACGCCCAGGGTTGACGGCGCACGGGGATCTCGCCGCAAGGTGGATCGGTAGCCTGGTGTTGCTGAATTGGTGTTAACCCATGCCCGGATCTCCCATGCCCTATAACTGCGATCGCATTCGTCAAGCTGACTGTCGCAACCATCTCCTGGCGTCTCTGCCGGCAGAGGTTTTTGCCCGGTTGGCGGGTTACTTGCGACGAGTGAAACTTAACTTAGAAGAAATTTTGTACGAGCCCCGCGAAACCGTCCACACCGTCTACTTTCCTACCCAGTCGATGGTTTCTCTGGTACAGGTGATGGAAGATGGTTCCACGATTGAAGCGGGCGTGGTCGGCCATAGCGGCATAGTGGGCTACGCTGCCTATTTAGGGGGCAATAACAGCATCAGCCGGGCGATTGTGCAAATTCCCGGTCCCGCGATCGCGCTGGATGCAGACATTTGCAAAGCCGAATTTGAGCGCCACGGGGCATTGCACGATTTACTGCTGAGCTACAGCCAAGCCCTGCTCACCCAGGTCAGCCAAACGGCTGCCTGCAACCGCTTTCACCTGATCGAAGAACGGCTAGCCCGCTGGTTGTTGTTGTCTCAAGATGCTTCGCAAGCGGCCCATCTGAAGCTGACCCAAGGATTTCTCTCAAGCATGTTGGGTTCCCGTCGCGCGAGTGTCACGCTGGCGGCTGGGCGGCTACAACAGGCTGGGCTCATTCGCTATGGCCGGGGCGAGATTGAAATTTTAGATCGCGAGAACCTGGAATTAGCCGCTTGTGAATGTTATGCCGCCGTGCGGTCAGAGTATTTGCGGCTCTTAGGAGCTTCCTCAGACGACCCAGCGGCGCGTACTCCCGACCCAGCGAATCGTTGTAGCCGCTCAATGACCAGCGGTTCAAGGCGGCACTCGGCATTCCCTTAGATCTCAGCTGACTGAACTTGTTGATCGGCAGGCGATATTTGCCAGAAATGCCGCCCTTGTTGCAGAATCACTGCCTAGTCGCAAAAATAACGCCGGTATTCACGGTATTTGAGTTAAATCAGTGGCATAAAGCCATTTTGGGTACGGTATCGAACCTTTGAGGAATTAATTTTATGCCACGATCATCAAATGATCTTTTCCCAGGGGGTCACTGGCGCAAGTTCGCAATGGGTTCATTGCGTCTGGGCGCTGGAGGGTGATCGGAAAAATCGGAGACGAGTTTTAGTCTTGGATTGTGCCTGGCTAGGCTAAAGGAGAGTCGTGTCGCATGGTACGTGTAGGGGTTTGCAGTGTTTTGTTGGTCGAAGACGACTCTAATGATGTGCTGTTTATTCGACGGGCGTTTTTGCAAGTTAATGCCAATATTGAGATTCACATCGTGAAAGATGGCGATGCCGCAGTCGAATATCTCCAAGGCACTGGCGAGTTTAGCGATCGCGATCGCTATCCCCTGCCCAGTTTGATCTTGTTGGATCTCAAGCTGCCTCGGCGATCGGGCATTGAAGTGCTGCATTGGATTCGGCAACAAAACAAGATTAAGCGCATTCCCGTGGTGGTGCTGACCTCTTCAAGAGAGCGGTTAGATGTGGATCTGTCTTACGACTTAGGGGTCAACTCTTATCTGGTCAAGCCCGTGAGCTTTGATGATCTGTCAGGAATGATTGAGGCTCTTAACGCTTACTGGATCCAACTCAATGAGTATCCCACTGTAGCCCTTGCAGACTAAACCGTGAGTTTGTCATAGTTAACCTTAGGCGTTTTCAGAAAAATTATTGAACAGCAGTATTCAGACCCACTTTCTCCCAGACTGTTTGGGGTAGCGCTGCCCTGCTGAGCCGGTAACCCTCTGATGGCAATTTCATGAAACCCACGCGATCGCTAAGCCGCATACTCCTGGTCGATGATGACCCTAACGATCGCTTACTCGCCATCCGAGAATTGAAGCAGGAATTTCCTGCCGTTGATATTCGAGAAGCCCTGACCTGGCAAGAGTTTGAGCAACATTTGCAGAACAATGTCTTTGACATCGTCATCACCGACTACGATTTGCGCTGGTCCACCGGCTTAGACATTTTAAGAGCGGTAAAAGAGCAGTATCCGGAGCGTCCGGTGGTGATGTTTACCAACTCCGGCACCCAAGAGGTGGCGGTCGAAGCGATGAAAGCCGGGTTGGATGACTATGTTCTCAAGTCGCCCCGGCACATGGTGCGTCTCCGGCAGGCGGTGCGCACAGTGTGGGAAAATGCCCGCATTCGCCGCCGCGCCACGGAACTAGAATTTCGCCTCAGGTTTTTGCTCAACGAGCTCCAGTTGGGGGTGTTTCGGGCGACCCCTGAGGGGCAGTTGCTCGAAGCCAATGAAGGGCTATTTAAACTGCTGGGGGTGGCTAATTTGCAGGCTGCTCAAGGGTTTTTTCAACAATATATTCAACCGGGGGCAACCTGGCAGGGAGCCCCGCCAGCTGCGCCTCGCGAAGTCGCCATTCCCGATCATCCCCAAGGACCACTGTGGTTGCAGATCAGTGAAACGGAAGTCGACGCGGACGGGAAACGGTTTATTGATGGGTTGGTCAGCGATGTCACCCCCCAAAAACGCGCCGCCGCCGAGTTGCGATCGCTCAACCAAAGTTTAGAAGCGCGCGTCGCCCAACGCACCAGCCGGTTAGAACGGCTCAACCACGAACTGGAGATGTTCGCCTTTTCGGTTTCTCACGATTTGCGGGCTCCGATTCGCCAAATTGATGGGTTTGCGGCGTTTTTAGAACAGCAGTTGCAAAGTGAGCGGGAGGGGGGGCGAGCGGCCATCGTCACCATGGAGGAAACCGCCACGGGGGAAGTGATTCATCAGAGTCCGCTGCATTTGGTGGGCCGCATTCGGCTGCTGACGGCCCGCGCCGGGCGGATGATTGATGACCTGTTGCAGTTTTCTCGCACCGGGCGGGCGGAGATCCAATCTGTCAACGTTAGTATGCAGCGATTGGTTGAGGAGGTGCGGCGTCAGGTCGAACCGCAAACCGTCAACCGCACGGTGCACTGGCAGGTGGAGTCGCTGCCCACGGTCAAGGGCGATCGCAACTTACTCTGCAAGGTCTGGCAAAACTTGATCGAAAATGCTCTGAAATACACCCTCCACTGTGCCGAAGCCAAGATTACGATTGGCAGTCAGTTGGGCGATCGCCAGACTATTTTTTTCGTCCGTGACAACGGCATCGGCTTTAAACCAGAAGAAGCGACCAAACTCTTTGGCGTATTCCAACGCTTGCCCAACGCGATCAGCTTTGACGGCACGGGCATGGGACTGGCGAATGTGCAGCGAGTGATCCATCGCCACCAGGGAAGGGTTTGGGCCGAGGGCGAGTTAAATAACGGCGCGACATTTTATTTTGCCATCCCCGATGTGATTGAAGCCAACCCAGAATAAGTGGGTAGTTGCAATTAAACGTAAGATGCCGTAGGTTGCGGTTGAGGAACGTAGCTTGCTTCTCGAAGGGTAAACCAACACCCGCATGGGTTACGCGATCGCTCTAGCGCAGCCAGGCCCAAAGGGCTTTACCCATCCTACAGTTGAATCAGCCCAGCGACTTAGAGCAACGGCAAAATAGGGGTTATTCAGTCTAAGTTCGGATTAAGCTGCTTTGCCCCAAATGTCAAAAATTCAAACCCCGTTCAGGTTGAAAACTTTAGTTTTGAGCATGGCAAAAAACCTCACCTAGCCTCTCCTTCTCAAGGAGAGGAACCCGAGCCCCCGCTCAATTTAGGGCTAACTTTTGACCAAATTGTGAGTAAACCTCTCCTTCTCAAGGAGAGGTGCCGCAGGCGGTGAGGTGGGGTCGGATGCAAAACTCCAGTTCTGACTCTGGATGAGGTTTAGCTGCTTAAGGAGCCCGTTTCCCTGGTCATATCCTTAATTTTACGAGCATCCTGTTAAGGCACGGGGCCGTGAGCCGCAACCTATTGTTAGAGCCGTTCTACGAAGTCGCGCTACCCAGAGGTTTTGGTGCACCTGTCGTCGAGTCTAAGTTTTGCCCCAAAGGGCTGTATCGAGGGACTTGAGGCGGGCAGGGATTTGTGTTAAATCTCTGTTGAGATCCTTTGGGATCCCTTGTATATCTGCCCTCCGATAGTTAAAGTATTGCGGAACTCATTATTAATATGGCTAAATAAAATTGCTCATTTGAATTTCGGCGGCCTCAACTGTGAGTGAAGGTTTCTATCTGGAAATCCTGCTCCAATACGTGTTCTTCAGCGTTTAGAAATGCACATACTTATTCTAGAAGATGATCCTATTGATCTTGAGCTGATAAAAAGCACTCTCCACAATGGGGGCGTCGAGGGATCAATCACGTCGGTGAGTAATCGGCAAGCATTTTTAGACCAACTCAATACTTTAATTCCTGACGTGATCTTGGCCGATTACGTCTTACCTGCTTTTGGGGGCGATGTCGCTTTAGCGCTGAAAAAAGAAGTCTGTCCCGATGTGCCTTTCATTTTGGTGTCAGGGGTGTTGGGGGAAGAACAGGCGATCGAAGCGTTGAAGCAAGGGGCTACTGACTATGTGTTGAAACAACGCCTTGGGCGGTTGGTGCCTTCGGTTAAGCGCGCCCTGCGGGAAAGCCGAGAACGGCAGCAGCGGCAGCAGGTAGCACGGGCCTTGCACGAAACCGATGACCTGCTGAAGGCGATCGTGGATGCCTCCCCGATTGGAATCATCACCATGACTCGGAGCCAGCGCATCATCACCTGGAATGCTGCCGCCGAAAAGCTTTATGGCTATCAGGCTAAGCAACTTGTTGACCATGCCCTGCCGATTGTGCCCCCCGCGTATCAACCCTCTTTCGATCGCTGTTTTAATGCTGTCCTGCAAAATCAAACCGTCTTTAATCAAGAGTTGCAGCACTGCACCCAAACGGGGAACTTGATTGACGTCAGCATCTCGTTGGCCCCGCTGCATGATGCCAATGATTATGTTTATGGGGTGGTGATGACCACCAGCGACATTACGCACCGTAAGCAGATTGAAGCTCAGCGACTCACTTTGTTGCAGCAGGAAAGCTCAGCCCGAGCCGCCGCCGAGTCAGCCAACCGCATTAAAGATGAATTTCTCGCGGTGTTATCCCATGAGTTGCGCACCCCGTTGAATGCGATCGTGGGCTGGATTCATCTGATGAAAAAGGGCAATTTGAAGCCTGACCTTTATCAGCGAGCGCTGGATACCATTGAACGCAATGCGTCTGCCCAGACTCAACTGATTGAAGATTTGTTGGATCTCTCGCGTATTATGCGAGGGCAAATTTCACTCCATATTCAGACCGTCAATGTGGCGCAGTTGTTAACGACCACCGTAGATACTTTGCGCCCAGCGGCAACCGCCAAATCGATTCAAGTGGATCTGGATATTGCTCCCGACGTGGGGGGCTGCTTGGCTGACCTCAGCCGCTTGCAGCAGATTTGCTGGAATCTGCTCTCCAACGCTATCAAATTCACCTCTGAGCGGGGCCAGGTGCAGGTGCGGGCGTTTACTGAGGAGGGCTATCTCCATATTGAGGTGGCTGATTCTGGCATTGGCATCGCGCCGGATTTTCTGCCCCATGTGTTTGACCATTTTCGCCAGGCGGATGGCTCCTCGACGCGATCGCACGGCGGCCTGGGGTTGGGCTTGGCCATCTGCCGACGACTGGTGGAGTTACACGGCGGCACGATCTCGGTCGACAGTCCTGGGTTAGGTCAGGGGGCGACGTTTACGGTGGTGTTGCCCGCCCGCCAGCAGCCCGACCAAGGTCTGGCAGGGCCTCCGTTGGCTCATGATGACGCCAACTTACAAGGGATCAAGGCCATTGTCTTGGACGATGAAGCGGACGCACGGGAGTTGTTAAAGGTGACCCTAGAGCAGTCGGGCGTGAAGGTGGCCTGTGCGAGCGATGCCGTAGCCGCTTATCAATTGCTAGAAGCCTTTCGGCCTGACATTATCATCAGTGATATTGGCTTGCCGAACGAAGATGGCTACAGCTTTTTGCAGACGGTGCGATCGCTGCCAGACAAACAGTTGTCGCAGTTACCCGCGATCGCCCTGACTGCCTACGCTCGGGATGAAGATCGGCAAAACGCTCTCGATGTGGGGTATGAAGAGCACATTTCCAAGCCGTTTGATCCTTTGCAGGTGGTTGATCTGGTGCGCGAACTGACGCGAGTCCGGTGAGTTCGTCGATCATTCCCCCCTTCGCGACGGTTGCCTGAGGGGCAGGCACTGTGCCCCGACTCGGGGAGATGATTTTGCTTGTAAATTGCCTAAGGAATGAGAATTGAATCAGTTGGGATAGCCGTCTCGGCTGTCCCCAGGCAGGCAAGATGCCTGCCCTTAACAATTTGGATGTTATTTGATCCTCATTCCTCCTAAGGTGATTTCTCAACAAGAACATACCCGTGTCGTAGGGGCGGTTTTTGCCAAAGACTTGCTGTAAAAACCGACGGGATGAAGCTAAACCTGCCCTTACAGGGACGTTGATTGCGGAAGATCGCCTCACCTCGATGGCCATCCAGAAAATGGGCTTTCCCGATGGGGAATGAGAGCGGTAGAGTAAGGGGCACTAGATTCGACAATTGTGAGGTCAACAAGCGGCTATGTCTCATCGCGGCAGCACCTGTCAGGGGGTGGTCTCAGCGGGTCATGCACTCACGGCAGCTGCCGGAGCCGAGATCTTGCGGCAGGGGGGCAATGCTTTTGATGCGGCGATCGCGGCGGTGATGACGGCCTGGGTGACGGAGTCGGTGCTGACCTCAGCGGGGGGCGGGGGGTTTTTGCTGGCGCACACCAGCCGTGGCGACAATTGCCTGTTCGACTTTTTTAGCCAGACGCCGCGCCGTAACCAGCTCCCAGGTCGGCCCGATTTCTATCCGATTTACGCTAACTTTGGCGACACGGTGCAGGAGTTTCACATTGGCCTGGGGGCCATGGCAGTGCCGGGAGCCGTGGCCGGGCTGCTGCACGTTCACGATCGCTTGGGCCGGTTGCCGCTAGCCGCGATCGCCGCACCCGCGATTCACCATGCCCGCCAGGGCGTTACCGTCAATCCGTTTCTAGCTTACGTGTATGAACTGCTGGAGCCGATTTTGACCGCTACTGAGGCGGCGAAGGCGCTGTACACCTACCAGGGGCAACTGCTCAAAGCGGGCGATACCCTGCGGATGCCGGAGTTTGCCGACACCCTCAAGGGGATTGTAGAACAAGGGGCGGCGGGGTTTTACGAGGGGGCGATCGCCCAGCAGATTGATCGCGACAGTCGGGCGGCGGGGGGCTATCTTACCCTGGCCGATCTGCAGCAGTATCGCGTCATCGAGCGGCAACCGCTGAGCTTGTCTTACCGCGATCGCACTTTTCTCACCAATCCGCCGCCGAGTTCTGGCGGCACGCTGATTGGCTTTGCCCTCAAGCTGTTGGAGCAACTTGACCTCTCCCCAACGCCGTTCGGCAGTGAGCACCATCTGGCCTGTCTGAGCCAGGTCATGGCTCTCACCAACGCGGCTCGGCGGGATGGCTTTGATGCCAATCTGTATGATCCCCAAGTGACGGCAGCCTTCCTCAGTCAGGCGCATCTCCAGCCCTATCAGGAGGCGCTGAGACACCGGGTGAATCGGCTGGGCAGCACCACCCATGTCAGTGTGATTGATGCAGAGGGCAATGCCGCCAGCGTCACCACCTCGAATGGCGAAGGCTCCTCCTACGTCATTCCCCAGACGGGCATCATGATTAACAACATGCTGGGGGAAGAAGACCTGCACCCCCACGGCTTTCACCAGTGGACGGAAAATCAGCGCATTTCGTCGATGATGGCTCCCACGATGATTTTGCATCATGGCAAGCCGCAACTGGTGCTGGGGTCGGGCGGGTCGAACCGCATTCGCACGGCGATCTTGCAGGTGATTGCCAACGTGATCAATTTCGGCTTGCCGCTAGAGACCGCGATCGCCGCCCCCCGTATTCACTGGGAACGCGGCACCCTGCACCTGGAGCCCAGCCCCGATCTGCCCCTTGAGGCGCTGCAAAACTTGCCAGACACGACGACGGTGATTCCCTGGCAGCAGCAAAACATGTATTTTGGCGGCGTGCATGCTGTGGGGGTTGATGACCAAGGCGACTTTCACGGGGCGGGAGATGCTCGCCGGGGTGGGGCCGTGGCGTTTGCTGAATAATGCTTAGGTGCAGCGGCGGTAAATAACCTTGAATTGCCCACCGTCAGTCGCTCAGCGATCCTTGCCAGGGGGGGCTTAGCTCGCAGTTGGCTCAAAAGGGTCGGTAGGCGTCCCCTGATGAAACACCATTTGCCAACCTGATAAATTTAACCGCCAAATCGACGAGCGGTTGGTGTAACGGCACAACTCTCTTGATGGCTTCACATGGGCATCTCGATAGGTCAGTAATGCGATCGCGTCTGAGAGCTGATGCACCGCAAAGTCTTGCGCGTAAATCTGCGGCGGTTCTGGGTCACTTGGCAATGACAGCAGTTCATCATCGCGGGTGTAGGTTGCTCCTGAGCGACCGAATTCCTTGAAATCCGGAGCAAGCAACTGTGCCAAGCGCTCTCGATTTCGACGGCACTCAGGTTGATGAAGTTCGCACTCCAGGGCGCGCAGGGTGGCCAGCAATAATCGGTTCTCCATCCAATTACTCCCTGACTTTGGGTGAAGGGTTAATCCATTTCATGGGTATTCCCCAGATTCCATGCTTGAAGAAGCGATCGCCATTTTGCTGAAAACCCACTTTTTGGTAAAAGCCCACTGCCGCTTCAGCGGCATTGACAGTGACTTCATCCAAATCATGAGTGCATTGTGTGAAGAGTTGCCGACCAATGCCTTGCCCCGAAAATTCTTTGCGGACAAACAGTAATGACAGGTGATTCATTCTCTTGAATGCAATAAAGCCAATCACGATGTCATTCCATGTGGCAACTAAGGTTTTCTCACCACTCAAGATTCTAGTTTTTAAGTCTGCCGGGTCACAGATTTCCAACCATTCGGCAACACTTTCAGCTGTACCATCGGTGAGTTCCGGCAGATCTGCGGAAGCCCACATACAACCACTCATTTGGTTTTCATCTCCAGGTTTTGGGGGTCTGTAAACAACAATACTCATCGTCGTAGGCTCCTGATCATTTTACAAATCACGGATAGCTGACTAAAAGCAGGCTACGCTCAAGCGATCGCGTAACTGAAAGCAATGTTGCGGCTGTTGAGTTTGGTTACCTCAACCCAACCTATGAGAGAAACTTTTGTCAGTCAATTAGGTTTGCGTTACGCACTCTCGCATACATCCAAGTAGCCCTCGGAACGGCTGAAATATTGGGGCGAACTTGGTAACAGCGCAACCGACCTTCACACACTAAACCACTCTTTTCTAAAACCTTGGCTGAGGCGATATTTTCGGCATCACATGTCGCCCAAACTCGACATACCGTAGGCAAATTAATTGCCCATTGCACGACAGCACTAGCGGCTTCTGTTGCAAATCCTTGCCCCCAGTACTGTTGATTTAACAAATAGCCAAAACCAGCGGCATGCCCTTCTACACAACAAGCGATTGTCCCGATGGGTCGATCATCCGGTTTGATAGTAAGCACCCAAGTGTAGTTACCTGATTCCCATTGTTGTGGCTTGCTTTCAAGTGACTTCACCACCTCATTAATGTCAGTACAAGGGCAGTAATCCATGTAGTAAACGACTTGGCGATCGCTGGCGTATTCAAAAATTGCCGCTGCATCTGAAAGACGAGGACGGCGTAAAGCAAGCCTTTCTGTTATCAATACTTCAGGAGCTTGCAACACAATAGCTCTCACTTTTTGGAGGAAAGTAATCGGTGTATACGTCTAAATAAGTTTAATCAGTACAATCCAGCTTTTGAATTGCTCTTGAGGATTTTGAGATCGCCCCTTATACACTCTGACAGAATTTTGATTTTGAATATGGGCAGATCAATTGTCGGTTAAGCCCCCGCAGAAAAACTGAGCGGCATGACGGTGAAGTGCAGCGGCGGCAGATAACTTGCGTAATCGTACAATGTTTTTTGGCCGTCCGCCTCAGGGCCTATGTTAGCTAGCTCGGACAGAACACAGCCGTCTGCTGCCTGAGAAGCATAAAATAGTAGGAGTAGCGAGGAATTTAGCCATGAGCATTATCGTCCCTGACGAAATTTTAACTGCAACTCGCATGACTGAGGCTGAAATGCGGCAGGAAATTGCAATTATGCTCTTTCAACGGGAAAAGCTTACCCTTGCTCAAGCCAGTCGCTTTGCGGGAATACACCGTGTTGCCTTTCAGCACCTACTCGCCAGTCGCCATATCCCGGTACACTACGGAGTAGAGGATTTTGAGCAGGATATTCAAAACCTGCGTGAGATGGGTCGATTGTGATTATTGTTAGTGACACATCACCCATCAATAATCTTGCTGCAATCAATCACCTCCATCTTCTTCATCAATTGTATGGAACGGTTTTTATTCCCGAAGCCGTTTATCGAGAATTAACCGACCCTGATTTTCCTGTTGCTGGTTCGACTGAAGTACAAACCTTTGACTGGATTCAAACACGTTCTGTTAGCGATCGCATCCTTGTCGAAGCATTGAGTAACGAACTGGATACTGGAGAAGCGGAAGCGATCGCTCTAGCAGTTGAGATGCAAGCTGATCAAGTTTTGATCGACGAACGTCGAGGTCGGTTAGTTGCAAGCAAGCTGAATCTTCGCTACACAGGTATCTTGGGAATCTTAGTCGAAGCGCAAAATAAAGGCTTAATCGCTGAAGTGAAACCCCTATTGGATGCGTTGATTAATAAAGCTGGATTTTGGGTTTCAGAACCTTTGTATAACAGTGTTTTGCAACTTGTTAACGAGGGTGACTTGCCTTGATCTTCTGAGTTAACCAGTAAGCTTTGTAAATATCCCATGGATAAGGTAAGCCAGCCCTACTAACGCGACATTTTTGTTAAGTGCCATTGTCACGCAACCAGGAGAGCACATCGTCAATGTTCTTGTCGGGCGGAAAAACTGGGTAGAAGTATTTCATAATTCTGCCATCTTTTGCAACAAGCGTGACGCGCTTGATCATGCGCATGCCCTCTACCTCGAACATGGGCAAGCCAAGTCCCTGAGCAAACTTGAAATCAGTATCGCTTAATAGCTCAAACGGAAGGTGTAAGCGTTCTACTGCCTCCCTCTGATCCTCGGTGGTTTGGGTACTGATTCCAAACAATTGAGTATTTAGGGCTTGAAGTTCTTTTTGGTGGTCACGAAACGAGCATGACTGCGGAGTACAGCCCGCAGCACCAGGAATTTGAGCCCACCCGTCGGGTACGGGTCGACCGGGGCGTCCGGTCATTGGATAACAATAGATTACAAGCCAATTAGAGATTTGTGCAGGATTAACTGTACGACCAGCCGTTGAGTAGAGATTTACAGAGGGAAGCAAAAGACCAAGCAGGTGGTCACAGGCTCCATCATCTAAAGGAGTGGGCAAATCCTTTGGAAGTTCATGGAGAAAGTCTTTGGGTAATTCAGAACTTTGCTGCATTTCCTGTAGTGCTCACGCGCTATGGATCTAATAGCTAACGACTGAGTTCAGCGGCGGTAGATAGCCTTGAATTACATGGCAGATCACCTAAGTACGCCGCTGCAACGATTTGTTATGCCTCCGCGATTAGGTTTATCAATGTCAGGCTTCAATGGTGTCATCTAACGGTGGATGCCAACCGCCCCGAATCCAAAAACGACGGGCTTTAACAATTGCCCCATCATTATGATCTTGGTCATTCAGATCTAATCGATCACACGTTGCACGTCCAATTGAAGTCTTGCCTCGAATTACTAGACCACCTTTCTCCCAAACAAAATGCTCATTCCACTGATGCAGTCGTGGGTTAAACAACTGAGTAGAAACTTGAGATTCTGGATCAGTTCCCTCTGTGAAGTTGTAACGGTAGCTATTACATCGCTGACAAGCCAAAGCCAAATTTTCAAATGTATCTGCCCCTCCAAGAGATCGAGGTTGGATGTGATCAATTTCAAACCGTGCTGCACTGGCTTCTTCAGAGGAATGGCAGTATTCACACAGGTATTTTGCCCGCTCTCGAATCTGTTGCCGAAGCTCTTTTGAAATCGTCATACCTAAGCAGACTCAGCAATGATTTTTGCATTCAGCAACGTGAAAATTCGGTCGAGTTCCAAAATTCCAGTCAGTTCTACTGCTTCATCGGGTGATAACTGCGACTCTCGCTGCCTCTCGTTCAGGCTCTCTAACCGCTCTTGTAGGTCTTCACTAAATTTGAACAGGAACAATCCTCGAACTGACTTGATTTGAATGCCAGCATCAATAAAAGATGAGGGTTGAATCATTAATTGCGCATTCATAATTATTTACCTCAAAAAATATGTACAAAATGTAGACTATAGGTTTGAGACATTCCGTCCAGAATTTTGATTTTGTTGGCAAGGATTTATATCACTCGTAAAAAGATTACCCTGATCCGTAGATAGAACTTCCTCAAGTTCCTTGTCAGCGGTTATATTCGGTTCTTGAACTGCCTCTATTTTTCTCAATAAGTTGAAAGTCCTTGCATGAGCTTGACGAAGAACAGTGTTGTAAGTTCTCGGATGTATAGTAGTTTCTCCGTCTGTTGATGTGTCTTCATCTAAAGGATCTACATATGTTCCAAGCACATAGCAAATGATTTTGGTACTCTTGCCGACTTTTCCACTTCTCCTTAATTCCCTTGCGTAGTTTGCCGCTTGAGTCTTTTCCTCGTTCGTGATCTTAAAACCTCCTTTTTTAAGTTCAACTATGACAATGGACTTAAAACCAACAACCTCGTGTTTTTCATTAAAATCATTGCAGGCATATATGCCAAGTGAACTGTCTGGCAACACAACAAAATCTGGTCGCTTGCTCGGGTGTTCCAGGCTTGCATTGGCAAAAAACTTCTTAACAACAGTTGCCAATGAACGATTCGATGTAAAACTTATGGACTCAAATTCAGGACCAAATATCCAAAGACCACGCTCAAAGAGCGGTTGAAGATCGTGCAATTCATCGGCTGTATGGTTTTCTACCAAGCCCTCAAGCTGCGTAATTAATTCAAGCCGATACCGAAGTTCATCAAGAACTTTCTTGGCATCAGTTACACTCCACTCATGAAGTATAATTTCTAATTGCTCTAGATCTCCTGAATCTAATCGAGCTAGTTTTTCCAAAAGATCATAACCAGAGCGAACCCTTTCTAAATTTGCTAAAACCTGAACTGTATTGTCCAAGTCTCGCTGTTGCATGGTTGGACATAAAACCTGAATTTCTTCCAAAAATTCAGAGATTTGTTTTTGTGAAATTAGAGGCAACCTCTTAATTTTATCTTTATTCGCTTGGAGTGCTTCACGTTTACGGTCACTCCGTATATCACTGAGCAATAAACGTAAATCATCTCTAACAAAACCAGATATTTTTCTTTGAAAGCTATGGACAATGGGCGATGAGTAAAAACCTGACCAGTCAGGCTTTATATTTTCAATTAATTGATCTGCTTCGATTACATAAGTAAACCTCTTTCCTGTAGAGGTTCGAGCATCTAGCAAGGGACCATCAAAACCTTCCCATGAAGGCTCCCCAACAAGACGGCGATTCACCCACCATGCCATTCCGCTCTGTTTACTAGTTCGCCCTGTTTTCTTAGAGTCAAATCTGTGTATCTTGACATCTCCATATTCTGGAATAGAAACAGAATATGTTTCGCAGAGATGTTCAATGTCTTTTAAGGAGACAAAGTTCCCATTGACGTATATATTGAACTCTGGATCTGCTACAAAGCGCGAACCTATCAATTCAGATACCTGTGATGGGCTTAGCTCAGATACATTTCTTTTCGCTTCGGTATAGATTTTTGTGCCATGTCCTTTAGCACTTCCCTTATCTTCAAGAATTAACTTAAAAGGGGTATCTTTATAGCTTCTTTCGACTCTAATAAGATGAAACTCACCATTTTTCCTGGTTTCAACAAAATATTTATCGGCAAAACAAAACATAGCGTGTCTGCCTATTCCGTTTCGACCGAAGGGAACTCTTTTGCGTTTGGTTGACTTAGGTGGAAACTCTACAGTATTACCTTGATACTTCAAGCGATTGTAGTTTAACTGCGTCCATCTTTGAGTGAACTCCTCATATGTCATGCCAGTACCATTATCTTGAACAGAGAGGCACTGACCATCGCTTCTCAACCACTCAATGTCAACTCTATCTGCCCCTGCATCCCAACAGTTAGCTACAAGCTCAATCAATGCATAGTGAGGATCAGCGATTATGCTTCCAGCATGATGTTCCAGAAAACTATCACCAAACGTTAGTTGTAGATTGAGTTGTTCGCCGCTCATGTCATCAGTTGCTTGTCGATTGGGCTGTACCTAGGAGATTTGTATGCTTCTCCATCTAAGTAATTATGGCATTGCTTTCAATCTTTCAGGCAGAAATACGGTTAGGGCAACTACCTCTTAGATACTGATAGACAGGGCTTCGATAAGCCTTACTGATTACTGAGGGCGGCATAACTCGTTATTAGAGTGAACTGTTCTGCATAACATTCTCGTGCGGGTGTTTAGGTGGAAAATTTTCAGCCTAATCCCCTCATTTGGGTGATTAGATGGAAATATGTCAGCCTAACTACCCTATTTGGGTGTTTAGGTGGAATGATTCTGCCTATTTTCCCCTTAGTTATAGCCATGTAACTACGAAGAGGGAGAAATTCTTTAAGTTCTGTTTATCAGAAGCGTTCCCGCAGGGTGTCCAGAGGACGATCGCCCCAGCGGGGCGGCTCCTGCCGCTCCCCAGTTCAACCTACCCTCGCTCCCCAAAAACACCGCTTGCCAAAACCCTCGGCATTAAATGATAATGGCTCCCATTTAATACTGATCACTGGTACGCATTTGGGAAGCTCGCTGTGACTATTACCCTTTCGCAGGCAGATTACTGCCATCTCTGGCAGCAAGAAACTCAGGGGCAACCTGTGGGCGATCGCCCTGACCCCACAACCGAAAGCGTCGAGGTGTGTCCTCCAGAATTTGGAGTGGGCTCAAAGCGTTGGGTAACCCTGCGGGAGATTGACCTGCTGATCCACGACTATAAATTTCATCGGGATGTTGAGGTGCGGTACTACCCCGATGAAGGAGGGTTAGAGTTTGGCTTTCAGCTTCAAGGGGGGAGCTATGCCCAACGGTGCGCCGGGCAAAGTTTTGTACAAAATGGACCGCCACTGTTAGAAACCGTTTGTAAGAAGTCAGGAGAACATAATCTACAGATTGATCTTCATCTCGGGTCTGTGGATTGTTTAAAGAGTTTTTTGCCCGACGATGTTGAGCCAGCATCCTTACAGGTTCAACAGTTGCTTCAAGCTTCTGGCCAGCAACCCTATACCCAAATCGACACCACCACCCCCGCCATGCAGGCGGTGCTGGAACAGGTGCTGCACTGTCCGTTTCAGGGGCTAACCCGACAGATTTATCTGGAAGGCAAATGTTGGGAACTGATTGCCCTCAAACTCGACCAGTTAGCGACGGAATCACCCCCTGTCGCACTAAAGCAACTGAATCGCGATGATATTGACCGCATCCATGAGGCTAAAGCCATTTTGACCCGCCACTGGCAAACGCCCCCCTCCCTTTTAGAATTAGCGCGACAGGTTGGGCTGAATGACTACAAACTTAAACTCGGTTTTCGCCAGGTTTTTGGCACTACGGCTTTTGGCTACCTGTGGCATTACCGCATGGAGCAGGCCCGTCAGTTACTGATTGAAGGGCAATACAACATCAAAGAGGTTTCGACCCTGGTGGGGTATGCCAAACAGAGTAACTTTGCGGCGGCTTTTCGCAAGAAATACGGGATGAATCCCAAGACCTATCAATCGAAGATCAGGATGACGGCCAGAAAATCCGTTTAGCAATCAGAAACATCCGTTTAGCAGTTACCGTCGCCGTCAGCACGTCGTTAATTCCAGGTATTCTTCTTGAGAACCATTGTTAATTGAGTGGTTCCTGGACAGATGAGATGTGAGGAGAGAGATCTTGGATCGACTGACGCGACAGCACAGTGTACAGCCTTTAGGGCGGTTTGTTGGTCTGGGGACAGTTGGCATCCTTGCCACTGCTATGCACCCGGCTTGGGCGCATGAGCATCGGGCACCGATCGCCACCACCCTGGAGGAGGAACTAACCCAGATCGCCCAGACCGCCGTGGTGGAAGTGACGGGTATTCGCTTAAATCAGACGGAGAATGGCCTGGAGGTAATCTTAGACACCCGTGGGGGAGAGGTCCTCCAGTCTCCTGGTTCGGTGACGGGTAATGCTGTGATCGTGGATATTCCCAACGCGGTACTGGCTTTGCCGGAGGGCGAGCCGTTTGAGCAGTTTGGCCCAGCGACAGGAATTGCGCTGCTGAGCGTGATGAATATGCCGGAGGGTGGCATCAGGGTATCGATCACGGGAACCGATGCACCGCCGCAGGTTCAAGCCAGTACAGCCACCGGAAATTGGGTGCTGAGTGTGGTGCCGGGAGTGGCAGCGGCTACCGATGCAGAGGCAGAGGCGATTCAGGTGGTGGTAAGTGCGACGCGCACAGAAGAAGATCTGCAGGACCTACCGCGATCGGTAACGGTGGTCACCCGCGAGGACATCGAGCAGCAGGCCGCTCTCAGTACTGATTTCCGCGATATTTTAGGCAACCTGGTGCCCGGTTTTGGCCCACCGACGAGTGTGTCCACCCCCCGGTCGATTATTCAAAACCTGCGGGGACGCGAGACCACCATTCTGTTTAATGGCATTCCCCTAACCGGAAACGGTGGACTCAATCGTGAGTTGCGCGCCCTCGATCCGAGTACGATCGAGCGGGTGGAAATCGTGCGGGGGCCAACGGCTGTCTACGGCAGTCAAGCAACGGGTGGGGTGATCAACTTCATTCCCCGATCGCCAGCCGATGTGCCGATTTTAACCACCGTGGGCACAGACATTGAGGGGGACTTGGCGAATCTGGGCGATAGCTTTGGCTATGGTCTACAGCTTGGGTTTTCTGGCAACAGCGGTGACGTGGACTATGTGGTGTCTTTGCGGCGGCAAGACCGGGGGGCGGCATTTGACGCCGAGGGCGATCGCATTCCCGAAACGAGTGGTGGCGGGGTGATTGATGCTGAGTCTTACGCCTTTTTGGGGGCGATCGGCTATCGCTTTGCCCCTGACCAGGAGTTACGACTGACCCTCAGCTACTACGATGCTCAGCAAAATACCGCCTTTTTGTCGGATCCGGCGGTGCAGCAGGAACCGGGTATCCAGAAGGCTCGCACCCAGTTAGTCGATGTGGCCACCGAGGGTACTGACCTGGCTGGGGATGAAAGCTTCTTGGCAGGTGTGAGCTATCGCCACGACAACCTCTGGGGTAGCCGTCTCCAGGGCAGCCTGTATTACCGGGACTACACCTCCATCGTCGGGTTTAGCGACTTTCGGGGGGGCTTTTTTGATGTGATTGGTCGCCAGCGGGCGATGGGCGACAAGTGGGGCACCCAGGTGCAGGTGGAAACGCCCCTCTGGGATGGCGGGGCCGCGCAACTGCTGTGGGGTTTAGATTATGTGGATGAAAATAACCGGGCACCTTTTGAGATTTTTGACCCGGTGGCCTTTGACACCCGCAACACCCTGCAAAAAGTGGGCGAGCGCACCTTTGTTCCTCCCTACGACCTGTCCCAGTTGGGACTCTTTGCCCAACTACAGTGGGATGTCAGCGATCGCTGGCTGTTGAGCGGTGGCGTGCGTCATGAGCGCATTGGTCTGCGGGTAGACGATTACACCACGTTCTTTGGCGATGCCATTGCCGGAGGAAACCAAGACTTCGATGCCACCGTATTTAACATCGGCACTAGCTATAACCTCACTCCTGAACTCACGGCTTTTGCCAGCTTTGCCCAGGGGTTCTCCGTCCCCACCTTTGGCGGCGTGCTGCGCAACCCACCAGCCAACTTTGTCAGTGTTAGCGATGGCCTGCAACTCACTGAACCCGTTAAGGTCAACAACTACGAAATGGGCCTGCGGGGTAGCTGGCCTACGGTCCAGGCCTCTTTAGCCGCGTTTTACAATACTTCTGAGTTGGGAGAAGACTATACCTTTGAGGGGGGCATCTCCCAACTGGTGCGGGCTCCTCAGCAAATCTATGGGGTTGAAGCCACGGTAGATTGGCAACCGGCTGATACTTGGAGCTTAGGGGGCACCTTGGGCTGGGTCGAAGGGGACACCGATGAGGAGGATGACGGCAATTTCGAGCCCATCTCTACGTTTAATATTCAACCCCTTAAGCTCACGGCCTACCTGGAAAATGAAACCCTACCGGGTTGGCGGAATCGGATTCAGGCGCTTTACTCTGGCAATCGCGATCGCGCCTTTGATGCGGGCGTCGATGCCGTTGGCATTAATGACTATTTTGTCGTTGATTTGATCAGCCAGGCTGATCTTGGCCCCGGCACACTCCAGATCGGTATCAACAATCTATTCAATAGCCAGTATTTTCCGGTACAGTCGCAATTCCTCAGCGGCTTCAACGAAATCTTTAACGCCGCCGGAGAGGGCCGCACCTTCCGAATTGGTTACAGTATGCAATTTTAAGCCCCATCATGACATTCTCTCGTTGGTTCGCCTGGCTACCGCTGATGAGCCTGCTTCTGCTCACCGCCTGCCGCTCTACCCAGACCACCCATGCGCCAGAGCCAGCATCGGTCAACGCCATGACGCTGACCGATGCATCGGGCACTGCCGTTACCCTCCCTCAGCCTGCAGAACGAATTGTCTGCCTGCACCTGAGCTGTATTGATATTCTGGCCGAGCTGGGGATAGTGCCGCTGGCGGTGGGTCATCCCCGCCTGGCAGACTGGGCCAAAAGCCCGATTTACTTTGGCGAGGCCGCCAATCAGATCGCCGTTGTCGGTGGCCCAGAGCCTAACCTCGAAGCGCTGCTGGGCTTGCGCCCCGATCTGATCATCGGCTACCGGGGCCAGGTTGATGGCCTGCGAGAAACCCTCGCGCCGATCGCGCCGTTGTTTTTGCTGGAGGTGAGCAGCACTGAGCAGGCGATCGCCAATCTGCACCAGCTCGGTCAACTGACCGCTCACACCGCTGCCGCTGAGGTCGCGGCCCAAACCTTTCGCGATCGCCTGACCGCTCACCAGGAGCAGGCTCGACGCGATCGCACCGTCCTGGTCACTAACGGTACCCAGGGCACCTTTTATGTCGCCACCCGCGAATCGTTGGTGGGCTCTACTCTGGCAGAACTGGTGGATTACCCCTGGTCCCTGGGCGATCGCACCCCCAGCGCCATCAACTGGGCGGTGTTTTCCACCGAGCATATTTTGCAGGTAGATCCAGACGTGATTTTTGTGCTGGTGCCCGCCCCCTCGCCCGCCTCGGTGGCCGCCCTGGCTCAGGATGCCGTTTGGGGCCACCTAACGGCGGTGAAAGCTGGGCAACTCTATGAGTTGAGCGATGCCGAGGTGGGCGGGCTGACTACCGGCACGCGATCGCTCAGCCAGCTCTTGGATGCCATCATGGCCCACCTTGCGAAGTCACCCCAATAAACACGGTATTTGGTATGACTTCGCCTCACCCGGAGCGGCGACTGCTTGCCAAAACAGACTGGTCAAATGAGAATAGATCTTATTTGTGAGCTGCAGTTTTGGGGCTCCCTTGAGCAAGTGCGATTATTTCCATGACCATTCTCCTTTTAGAACAAGCTAGGCCCAAATCACCCTCCACCGCTGCCGACCGTTCAGGCGCTAGCGACTATGAACTGGTGATTCAAGCTCTCCAGGGCACCAGTCGGGGCTATAAGCGATCGCTCAACCTTAGCCGTGGTCTGAACCTGCTGATCCGCGACTACTGGCTGCAAGAGACCCTGGTCGAAGAAAACCCGCCAGAAGCCCCTGGGCGCACCCTCGAATTTGGCTTCAACCTACACATCGTTCCAGACGAGGGGCACCCCCCAGAGCCAGCTAACCAGAGCAGCTTTCTCGAATTCAGCGAAACTTGCACTCAGCAACTGTTTCAACCCTGGGCTGGGCAGCGGCGGGTGCTGAAAATCGACCTGCATCTGGTCACCCAGGCGGGCTGCTTGACCTTTAGCGATGATCAATTAGCGCTGATTCCCGCAGAGCTCCAGGCCGCGATCGCCACCGATGACGACGACTGGCACCAGCCGGTGGGGTCGATTTCCCCGGCGATACAGCTGGTGCTGCAGCAGATTCTCAACTGCCCCTACACCGGCTCCATTCAGCAGGTTTACCTGGAAGGCAAAGCCCTGGAGCTGATTGCCCTACAAACGGCTCAGTGGCTAGAGGCTGGCCCCACTAGAGTGACCCAGCGGTTGAAGCCCTCAGATATTGACCGCATCCATCAGGCCCGAGAACTCATGGCCCAGCGTTTAAATGACCCGCCCTCACTGCTGGAACTAGCTCGGGCTGTCGGCTTGAATGACTGCACCCTGAAGCGCGGCTTTCGCCAGGTGTTTGGCACCACGGTGTTTGGCTACCTGCGGCAGCAGCGCCTAATCAAGGCACAACAGCTCTTGCAAGACACCGAGATGAGTGTAGCGGAGGTCACCTACCAGATGGGCTATAGCCATGCGGGGCATTTCGCCGCTGCCTTTAAGCGCGAGTTTGGGGTGAGCCCGAAGGTGTTTAAGCGGTGGGGGAGTGAGTCGGGTGTTAGGTGTTAGGTGTTAGGTGTTAGGTGTTAGGTGCCCGAAACCCAAAACCCGATACCCAATCCCCAACAGTCGCTCCGGACGGTGCGATACCATCTAACTGAGTAAGCATTCAAGCAATTCGCGAGGCAACGATGGTTTCTAGTCGTCCCCCGTCTTTTTCTTCGGTGCGTCGAGCGTTTCCAGAGGGAGCTAGCGCCCAGGGTGGGGAGGGGCGATCGCGGCGGGCTGACTTACCCACCATGTACGATTTACCCAGCGAAGACCCAGAGGAGCCGGGATTGCCTGACGAGTACCACGACCTACAACCCCAGTTGCTCAGCCGCACCCTGCACCTAACCCACTATGCGCGAGGGGAGTGGTTTACCGGCTCCGACCTCAACCTTTACTACGACGAAACCCATCACCAGTGGTACAAGCGACCCGATTGGTTTCTCTCGGTGGGCGTGTCGCGGCTCTACGACGGGGAAGATTTGCGCCGCAGCTATGTGGTGTGGCAAGAAGGGAAATCGCCGGATGTGGTGGTGGAGTTTTTGTCGGCGGGCACCGCTGGCGAAGATCTGGGTCGGTTTGTCGATCAGGCGGTACAGGCAGATAGTGGGGAAGACGACGTTGACAACCCTAAGTTAGTAGAGGCCGAGAGAGGGGAGAGGAAGGAATCGCAGCAACCCCCCAGAAAACTTGAGGTATACGAGCGCTATTTGAAGGTGCCGCACTACATTGTGTACAGCCGTTACACCCGGCGCTTGCGCTATTTTCGCTGGATTGAGGGGACGTATCAGGAGCAGTCCCTACGCCCCACTAACCCGCTGATTTGGTTAGATGATTTGGCGATCGGCTTGGGGATATGGCAAGGGAAATTTGACGAGGTAGCAGGCGACTGGTTGCGGTGGTGTGATGCATCAGGCGATTGGTTTTTGACCGATACAGAGCAAGAACGGCTCGCCAAGGAGCAAGAACGCCGGGCCAAAAATCAGGAGCGCCGGGCCAGGGAAGAGGCTGAAGCTCAGATTTTGCAAACCGCTCAAAATCTCCTCGCTACTGGTATGGATTTGGCTCAGGTAATTCAGGTATGCCGCTTGACAGAGGCTCAGGTGGAGAAATTGCCGTTGTCTGACTAGGGGTGTGCTCTTGACTGGAGCAACGCGATCGCCCCTGCCTCCAGATCAGCTGCTTATGCCAAATCAGGCAGTTGATCGGGGTCAATGCCTTGCGATCGCAAATAGGCTTCTAAACGCTCTCTGGCCTGCTGCTCTTGTTCTGCCCGCTGGCGTTCCTGTTCTGCCCGTTGGTGCTCTTGCTCTGCCCGTTGGTGCTCTTGCTCTGCCCGCTGGCGTTCTGCCTCTTCCGGTAAAGGAATCAACTCTCCCTCTGCCGTAAACCAGCGCAACTGGCGTTCGTGAATTCCCAACTGTAACCCCAACTGCTCACTGGGCAATCGACCATTCTCCACCGGGGCGATCGCAGCGTAGTGCCCATCCACAAGATGAAAACCAGCAAATTCTAGGGTTTCTGGGTGGAACCAGTAGTATTCTGGCAGCCGCCAAACATCTTGGTACAGGATTTTCTTGGCCCCTTTATCAATCCTGGCGGTGGAGCTAGAGAGCAATTCAATCACCACATTGGGATATTTGCCGCCCTCGTCCCAAATAGCCCAACTGCGACGATCTTTTTTTTCGGTGCCCAGTACCACAAACACATCTGGTCCCCGGAAGTCCCGCGATTTTAGCTGTTGGATGTTGTAGTAAACCGTTAGGTTGCCGGAAATATAGAAGTCTTGGCGGTCATGCCACCAATGCTGCAACAGTCGAATCAGCAAATCAATCTGATTGCGATGAAAATCGGTTTCCAAGGGCGGCTCATCACTGTAAAGGTTACTGGGCGGCAGCTCAATCTCGTCAGCGATCGCCTCGCCAAGCTCAGGGCGATTCTCATCCAGACGAACCATGGCCAGATACTCCGGTGAATCTGCCTTCAGTATAGCTGTAAGCCATGGGCGACAAATATTCCGCCGGGGGATTGAAAAATTCCGGCCAGCAGCAGACGCGATCGCACCTTTCGCCCTAAAGTTCTCATACCTAGATGAAAGCTATTCGCATCTAGCGGAGTGAATACTTAAACGGTGGTGTGAAGGATATGGCTCAGCAGCACATGGGATGGGGCTTATTGATTGGTGTGGTAGGGGCGATCGCCGCCCTAGGGCAACCGCTGGCGGCCCAGGCGAGCATTGAGACTGTGGAGGAGGGGATGAGTGGGCGAGTGGATGAGTCGGAACGACCCAGGCTCCCATCCACCCACCCCGCCACCACCGTAGACGAATGGCTGACCCAAATCGCCCAGGCCACGGTGCAAATTACCGGAGTGCGGCTAGAGACGACCGAGGCGGGCTTGCAGGTAGTGCTAGAAACAGCGGGCGGTGAACTGGTGGCACCGACGACGCGATCGCTCGGGAATGCTCTGATTGCTGAATTTCCCAATGCGGTGCTGGCCCTGCCCAATGGCGGCGAGTTTACCCAGGCTAGCCCCGCCGAGGGGATTGCCCTGGTGACGGCGACGAACCTAGCTGACAACACCGTGCAGGTATCCATTACCGGGGTAGATGCGCCCCCCACCGCAGCGGTGAGTGCTGGGGCCGAAGGATTGGTCTTGAGCGTAGCGCCCGGTATAGCCAGTGCCGACGCCGAGGAAGAAGCCATTCAGGTGGTGGTGACGGGAGCGCAGGACGAAGGCTACAACCCCGCCAACGCCAGCACCGCCACCCGCACCGATACCCCCCTGCGGGATATTCCTCAGTCGATACAGGTAGTTCCCCGACAGGTGATTGAAGATCAGGGCGTTACTCGGATTGGCGATGCCCTGCGTAATGTGTCGGGGGTCACGCCTCAAGTAGATTTTGGAAATTTGAACGATCGGTTTAGTATTCGCGGATTTGATACCTCTAGAATTTTAATCAACGGATTTAGATCGGGAGACGGGTTTGGCACCACAGTTACAGTCGTACCTAATGTAGTGGAACGGGTTGAAGTGCTTAAAGGGCCTGCTTCGGTGTTATACGGGCAGGTAGAACCGGGAGGGTTGATTAATTTCGTTACCGAAGAACCCTCACGAGACCCGTTCTATGACCTAGCATTCACCGCGGGGAGTTTTGGTTATATTGAGCCATCCCTAGATATTTCAGGGCCATTGACGACGGATGAAAGATTAACCTATCGCTTAAATGCGTCTTATCAAAATAGCGATAGCTTTAGAGATTTTGTTGAGTCAGAAATAATTGTTGTCGCCCCTACCCTACGCTATGATTTCAGCGATGCGACCAGCTTGACCTTTGAATATCAATATTTAGAACAAGATCAAACTCCGGACGAAGGCTTACCGATTGATCCAGTTGTATTTGATCTACCTAGAGAGCGTTTTTTAGGAGAACCAGATGACCTCAATGAAAACGACATCCATAGATTTTTCTTGACCTTAAATCATGAATTTACTGAGGATATCAATCTTCGTAGCGGATTTGCTGCAGAACTCTCTGACAATTCTTTATCTGCATTTCGCGTCTTCGAATTCGATCCAGAAAGTGGCGATACTGTTAGATTTTTTGCTGACAGATCAACTTCTAGCAGGAATTATTCTTGGCAAACCGATCTGATCAGCGAATTTAACACTGGTTCGATAGAACATCAACTCTTAGCAGGGTTTGAGCTTACACAAAGCAACTCAAGCGGTAATAACTTTGATATTTTTGATCCCGAAAATAGACCTCTCAGGATTAATATATTTGACCCCCAGTATGGCACGCCAGTCCCCGACAATCCCAACTCGATTGATGATATTGATCGTACAGATAGTGTTCTGGGTATTTATCTGCAAGACCAAATTTCATTACTACCTAATTTGAAATTATTAATAGGAGGTCGGTATGATTTTTATAGAGGCGAGCGCGATTTTGAGTTTGTTTTTGATGGTGAAGTTTTCTCGGATTTTAATGAAATTGAGGATGGAGCCTTTTCTCCTCGCATTGGAATAGTCTATCAACCCATTGAGCCTGTTTCTTTGTATGCCAGCTATAGCCGTTCCTTTATCCCTAATATCGCATCCACTCGTGATGGAGACATCATTGAGCCCCAGCGAGGTACGCAATACGAAGTGGGGGTCAGGGCTGATTTGGCCAGTAATCTTTCGGCCAATTTAGCAGCTTACCAGATTACAAAAACTAATATCTTGACCACTGACCCTAACGATCCTGATTTTTCGATTCCGGTTGGTGAAGTGCGGAGTCGGGGCGTTGAGCTTGATGTAAGCGGGGAAATTTTACCGGGCTGGAATGTAATTGCGTCTGCATTTATCAACGAGGCTATTGTGACTGAGGACAATGACCTGCCTACGGATGATACCCTGATCAATGCTCCCGGTAGTGGAGCTAGCCTATGGACGACCTACGAAATTCAGGACGGCGATCTGCAAGGCTTAGGGTTAGGAGCAGGGCTGTTTTATGTGGGCGATCGCGAAGCAGAGTTGCCCAACGATTTAATGCTTCCTGCTTATGTCCGTGCCGATGCCAGTATTTTTTACCACCGCGATAACTGGGGAGTTCAACTCAATTTCAAGAATCTGTTTGATACTCGATATTTTGAGTCATCTCAGAACACCAACCTCGTCTATCCTGGCGCACCTTTCACAGTTCTAGGCACAATTTCAGTACGCTTTTAGGGAATTTAACTTTTACAAATTTGCGCACATTGACCTTATGACAGCCCTTTTTCGTAAACGGTATCAGCCCGCAAGTTTTCTGCTGTTGCTAGGAGTAGTGGCATTGCTGAGCGTGGCTTGTCAGAGTCGCTCAGTCGAAGCGCCTATCGCGACAGCAGATAACCCATCAGCTGACTGTCGCACTGTAGAACACGCAATGGGAAAAACTGAGGTGTGTGGTCAACCTCAGCGAGTCGCAGTACTAAACCCTCATACCCTTGATATTGTTTTGTCGTTAGGCGCTCAGCCGTTTGCCTATGCTGAATCGGCTGTCCTCAATCTCCAGACATTTGACCAGCCAGCGGAGCAGATTCCTCATCTCGGTCGTTATGTGACTACTCAGCCAATTAACGTAGGCGATCGCAAAAGTCCATCTTTAGAACGTCTGGCACAAATCCAGCCTGATCTAATTTTGAGTGAAGACTGGCTTGTCGAAGGGCAATACGACTTGCTGTCTCAAATTGCCCCAACTCTTTTGTTTAGCGACATCGGGCCTGATGGCAAACAACACTGGCGCTACGATATTGAGGGAATTGCCAAAGCGCTGGGACGAGAATCCCAGGCAGAAGAACTGCTAGCCCGTTATCCAGAGCAAATTGCAGCCGTACGCGAGCAGTTAGCTCCAGTAGTAGCAGCCTATCCAAAAGTTTTAGTGATTAGTTCTGACAATTTAACCAGCACCATTTACCATCCAAAGGAAAGTACCACCGTTTACTTATTAGAGGAGATGGGTTTTGAGATTGTAGAGCCCGAAAACTCCTCTCTTCCTGGAAACGATCCGCAAATCTCTATGGAGGTACTTCCTCAGGTTGAGGCCGATCTAATCTTCGTGATGGTCTGGTCAGATGATGATCTGTATGATCCGCAGGAAAAAGTGAAACAGCAGTGGGCCGAAAATGCCCTCCTAAAGCAAATGCCAGCGTCTGAAGATGGACGAGTATTTTTCGTAGATTATTATCTCTGGGGCAGCGCCACCCGTGGCCCGATTACAGACCAACTCATCCTTGAAAAACTCCCCCAAATGCTGCTGCCTTTGGTCAATGAAGACAAGTAATTATGCAACCACCTTTGAAGCCCCTTTTCTGTGCTGAGCAGTCTCGTCAATCGGGCGTTGATATCGTTGGCACTGCCTCAGAACATCAGGTCTATGTTGTCATTGAGTGCCCGCCCCCCTGGGAATCCTACGACCTCGACTCCAAAGGCATTCCCGAAAACCTGCACGCCCTGGGTGAGGAAATCTCCGAAAACTACGATCGCTACCAGACCCGCTTTCTGCTAATCCACAACGAGCACTTAGTGCAGCAGAACCTCACCCGCGTGCTCATTTTTCGTAAACCCTCCGGCCTCGCCAGCGCCTACGACAAGCAAGAATTTCACCTAGCCAGCATTGACGACGTAGCTCCCCTGGTGCGGCAGGTGGTGATGGGAGAATCCGGCGATGCGACCCCAGTCGATCTGCCAACCCGCGATATTTTGGTCTGCACCCACGGTAGCCGCGATCGCTGCTGTTCCCGCTTTGGCGCACCCATTTACCACCAGGCCCGCAAACTCGTCGCCGAACTGGGCCTGCAAAACATCCGCATCTGGCAGGCCAGTCACATCGGCGGCCACCGCATGGCCCCTACCGCGATCGACTTTCCCTCCGCCCGCTACTACGGCTACCTAGATGCGGATTCCCTGCGGTCAATTCTCACCCACAGCGGCGACATTCACTGCCTGGAGACTATCTATCGTGGTTGGGGAGTCCTGCCCTGGGCCGCTCAGGTGCTGGAAAAACACCTGCTGCTGACCCACGGCTGGGATTGGTTCACCTACGCTGTGTCAGCTCAAGTACTGGAGCATAACGACGAAGAAACCTCCAACCGGGTTGAGCTTTCCTGCCAAACGCCGAGCGGGGAGCGACAGACCTACCAGGCTGAGATAGTTGCCGATGAAAGCGGAACCGTCGCCATCCAGGGTTCCTGTGCCAGTGAAAAACGGTCTACTGTGACCCCCTACCAGGTACAAAAGCTGACCTTGCGATCGCCAGCAGCGACTACATAGACATATTGAGAGAAATTCTCGATTGACGGTAAAATCTGTGCAGTCAGTAACGAAACCGCTATGGCGATTACCCTTTCCCCAGCAGACTACTCGAGACTCTTTGTGGAGACCGCATCCGGGTTTATGGGGGAATCTGACGCAGTATGTACATACCCTGCTGGCCTCGGGCAAGGGGAGAGCCGCTGGTTTGCGTTGCGGAATGGGTTAGAACTGGCAATTGACAAGTTTTGCCTGAAAGATGACCTGGTGATGACCCACTGCGATCGCCATCATCCCCTCGAATACACTTTTGAGCAGCTCAATTCCGCTGGTAAAGACCTGCAACGCTATCACCTCTACGGCAGCGGTTTAGCCCCCGGAGAACCGTGGCAAGTACCCGGTAATACCAAGATTTGCAGCATCAACGTTCATATCGAACCCGAATTATTCGAGCAGTGGATGGGCGGTTCAGAAGGCTGGCCGGATTCCCTAAAACCCCTGATGCGATCACCCCATGAAAAGTTCTTTGAGCATTCCGGCACACCTTCGGCAGCCATGCAGATGACGGTGCAGCAAATCCTCAACTGTCCGTTTCAGGGATTTACCCACCGCCTCTATCTGGAAAGCAAAGTCTGGGAACTCATGGCCTTGCTGATGGAAGATTTGCGCCTCCGCAAAGATACCGGAAGCATCGCCCCCATCTTGAAAGCGGATGACATCGAACGCATCCACTACGCCAGCAAGATTCTGCGCCGTCGGCTGTTAGATCCCCCCTCCCTCATGGAATTGGCCCGAGCCGTTGGCATCAATGACCACAAACTGAAGGTCGGGTTCCGCCAAGTCTTCGATACCACCGTGTTTGGCTATCTGCACGATCGCCGCCTGGAGCGATCGCGGCAATTGCTCGAATCAGGTGCGATCAGCGTGACCACCGCTGCCCACGCCGTCGGCTTTGCCAATCGCGGGCATTTTGCTGCTGCCTTTCGCCGCAAATATGGCGTGAATCCGGGGGTGTATGCGCGAGCGTGGAGAGCGTAGAGGGGTGGATGGGGGGCATCGCAGGGCTGTGGTTGCCCATAATTTGAGTGCCCCTTAGTGATCCGGTAAATGGTCTGGGTCGAGACCGAGCGATCGCACATAGTCAGCGAGCCGCTCAGCCCGTTGCTGCTCCTGCTCAGCCCGTTGCTGCTCCTGCTCGGCTCGCTCCGCCGGGGTCAGGTAGCGATCGCCTTGCTGGTCAAACCAGCCCAGGGCCTCCCGCTCAAAGGGTTCCGTTGGCAAAATGCAGCGACCGATGCCCAGCCTCAACTCTGGCATCCAGAAGGGTTCGCCCATTTGTAACTGATAGGTACCTTCCACCAGTTTGTAAACTTCAAAGGGTAGATGGCGATCGCGCTGCCAAAAGCTGGGGTTGTAGATCACGTAGTACAGCACCCCCAGACGGGCGTAGATATCCATCTTGGTGTCGTACTCACCGCCGGGGGTGTGGGAAACTACTTCCAGAGTCAAAATGGGCGGCATGTTGCCCTCTTCCCAAGTCACATAGCTACTGCGCGACTTGCCACCCTTGCGGCGCTCAACGCCCAGGCTCAAAAAGCCGTCGGGCACCACGGGCACGCGCGGGCTAACGCCAGTAGTGTGATAAACGCCCATATCGACAGCAAAAAACCAGTCCTGGCGGTCTTTCCACAGATACTCCAGCACAAACAGCAAGACGTTGGGCAGCCAATTCTGATCTTCGTTATCCACCGGGGTATCGTCGGAACAGGGGAGTTCGTCGCTGCTGGGAAGTTGGGTGAGGTCGATGTCGAGCATGGTCACCGTCCACCGTTTTGGATGGCTCCATTGTAGCGCTGGGGTAGGTCAGCACAAAACTCCGGGGGGTGATCGCAAAAACTCCCCCTCCGGATCAAAAACTATCCCCCCACCCGGTATCTTCTTGAGAAGTATTCCGAATTAGATGATATTTGCGAGTCGTTTGGCGTGGTCAACGGATGAGCGATCGCGTGTGGTTAGGGAGTGAGTAATGAACAATTTGCAAAGAGTATTGTGGCTGACGGGCCTGTTTTCCGTGGTGTTAGCTTCAGCGGCGCAGGCGGAAACGTCGGAAGTGGTGGTGGTGACGCCTGCGGGGGAAACTGCAACGGCAGACTTGGTGAACGAGGCGGGCGTGGCACCCGCGACCACCGTTGAAGAGTGGGTCAGTCAGATGGCAGCGCAGGAGACAGTGGCTGCCAATCCGACCGAGGTGGCTCAGGGGCTGACCCAGATTACGGGGGTGACGCTGAATGCGGCGGGCGATCGCCTGGAGCTGGCTTTGGAGGCTGAGGGTGAATTGGCCACGCCGGAGACTGCGGTGGTGGGGGATGCGATCGTCGCGGAGATTCCCAATGCGGTGCTGGCCTTGCCGGAGGGCGGGGAATTTCAGCAGTTCAACCCGGCTGCGGGCATCGCTTTGGTGCAGGTGACAAACTTGCCGGATAACCGCGTGCAGGTTTCCATCACTGGAACGGATGGCGCACCTACTTTAGAACCCAGAGCGATCGGATCTGGGCTGGCCTTCAGCGTGGCACCGGGGATAGCGCAAGGGGCATCTGACGACGAGGCCCTGCAACTTACCGTCACGGGCGAGGGCGAAGACGGCTACAATCCCTCGACGGGTTCGACCGCTACTGGCGGCATAGAGACGCCGCTGCGCGATATTCCTCAATCGATTCAAGTGATTCCTCGGGCAGTGATTGAAGATCGCAATGCGATCGAGCTAGGGGATGCTCTGGAAACGGCAGGGGGAGTGGTTTCCATCGGTGGACGCGGCACCAGCGTCTTTGGCCCTGGCTTTTTGATTCGGGGTTTTCCAGCGGAGGAAGGGATCTTTCGCGATGGCATTGAAACGTTTTCCCTCGCTCCCCTCGACACCAACGACATTGAGCGCATCGAAATTTTGAAAGGTCCGGCCTCAGTCCTGTTTGGTCAGGGCGATCCGGGCGGGGTGATTAACCTGGTGTCTGAACGGCCTTTGAGTGAACCCCGCTATGAAATTGCCGCGACGGTGGGCAGCTATAGCAACTATCGGGGCGATGTTGACCTAACCGGGCCATTGACAGAAAATGCCGCTGCCCGCTATCGGCTGAATTTCACCTACGGCAATTTCGGCAGTTTTCGCGATTTTGTGGATGGCGAACGGGTGATGGTGTCGCCCACCGTCGCTTGGGATATTGGCCCCGACACCACGCTGAATCTGTATGGGCAGTATGCCTATAACCGCGAAACCATTGATGAGGGCATTCCCTTTACGGCGGATGGTGTCGTTGACGTACCCCGTAGCCGATTTATTGGGGAAGACTTTGGTGAATTTTCCCAGGAGCAATTCAGCATTGGCTATCGTCTCAACCATGACGTGAATGAATCGCTTGAACTCCGCCATGCGCTGCAATATCTGGAGTATGCCCCTGAGCGCTATGCGCCGCTGTATACCTTTTTTGATGAGACGACGGGGGATGTAGAGCGGCTGGCCTACTTTGCTGGGGGACATTATCAGCGCTTTTTCACCAACGTAGAGGCGATCGCTCGCTTTAACACTGGCTCAATTCAGCACCAGGTGCTCGCTGGGGTAGAGTATCGCAACACCCTAGAGCAGCCTAATTTTCAGTTCAGTGCCGACTACCCAGCCATCAATATTTTTGACCCGGTTTATATTGGGGTGCCCTATGCGATCGAGCCGGAGTTCTTTCGCGATGACACGATCAATACCGTTGGCGTCTATGTGCAGGACCAAATTGATATTCTGCCGAATCTGATCGTCCTAGCCGGGTTGCGCTACGACTTTGTTGATCAGTTCCGCACCACCCAGTCCGTTGGGGAAGAACGAGAGGAATTCGATCAGTCCGACAGCGCTCTATCTCCCCGCTTAGGCATCGTCTACCAGCCGATTGAACCCATCTCCCTCTATGCCTCCTATACCGAGTCCTTTGAACCGAGTTTTGGAGCCAGTCGAAATGCCGATGGGTCTATTTTTGACCCGGAAACGGGGCGGCAGTTTGAGGTCGGTATCAAAGCTGATTTGACAGACACATTAAGTCTGACCTTTGCAGCGTTTGATATTCGCAAACAAAACGTAGAAACCCAAGACCCCAATGACCCACTTTTGTCGGTGCAAACGGGAGAAGTCGCCAGTCGCGGTTTGGAGCTGAATTTGGGTGGCGAGATTTTACCCGGCTGGAATATTGTCGCGGGTTACACTCTACTCGATGCCTTTGTGAGCGAAGACACGACGGATGTCGAGGGGAATGCACTGGCCAATGTCCCTGACAATCAATTCAGTCTATGGACGACCTACGAAATTCAAGAAGGCAGTTTGGACGGGTTAGGCTTTGGTCTGGGGCTGTTTTACTTGAGCGATCGCCCCGGTGATCTTGACAACAGCTTCACCCTACCCAGCTACTTCCGCACCGATGCAGCTTTGTTTTACGAGCGTGACAACTGGCGCGCTCAGCTCAATGTCGAAAATCTTTTCGATATCGATTACTTCACTTCGTCGGATGAGTTTCAGTTTGGCAATCCGGGCGCACCGCTGACGGTGACGGCAAAGGTGGGAGTGGAGTTTTAGGAGAGTGGATGGGTGCTGGGTGCGGCCTAATACCTGATACCCAAAACCTAATACCCAAATACCTAAACCCCGCCCTTTCTCATCCACTCTAATTAGCGAGGTTGAAGATTTGAGTTTACAGTCATTGAAACATTGGTCTATCAGATTGGGTCTGCTACTGCTGACGTTTGGGTTGGTGGTGGCTTGTCAGCGATCGCCCCAAAGTAGCGCACCCATTGATGGGGTGGATTGCACTGTCGTTGAGCATGTGGCGGGGACGACTTGCGTGCCGAGGGAGATTCAGCGGTTGGTGACGCTGGATGGGGTGATGTTTGAATATGCGATCGCGGCTGACCTCAACCCGATCGCGACCGTATCTTCAGACTTTCAGGCTCAATTGCCGCCGCTGATGACCGATGCTCAAAACATCGGCAAAGGGGGCGAACCCAACCTGGAAGCCATTCTGTCTCTAAAGCCGGATTTGATTGTGGGGCTGGACTTTCACCAGGACATTTACCCCCAGCTTTCCCAGATGGCTCCGACGCTGCTGGTGCCCTTTGAGCACAGTGGGCAGTGGCAGGAGGTGTTTCTAAAGACGGGAGCAGCACTAAATCAGGAAGAGGCGGCTCTGTCGGAGTTAGAGGCGTATCAGGCCCGAACGGCTGACTTTCAAGCCCAAATGGGGGAGCGGCTGAATAATCTCCAGGTATCGGTGATTCGTCTGTATCCCGACACGATCAACCTGTACTTGAAAGATTCTTTTTGCGGCACCGTTTTGCAAGATGCTGGTCTAGCTCGTCCCCCGGCTCAAGATATTGGGGCCGCTGAGGCCCAGCAGCGCTTTGATAACCCCATTCAGATCAGCATCAGCCGTGAGTTATTGGCACAAGCTGATGGCGATGTGATCTTCATCTGGACCGGTGAGAATACTGCTGAAGGCAACCAGGAAGCCCAAAAGCAGTTACAGGAACTTCAGCAAGAGCCGCTGTGGGGGCAGCTTAAGGCAGTCCAATCGGGGCGCGTCTACCAGGTGCCGAGCTACTGGATTGGCAATGGTTCGATCGCCGCCAATGCCGTCCTCGATGATCTGTTCAAATACCTGGTAGAAGAGGGTTAATCTCAATGGCGAAACACGTTTTAGTCGTCTGCAAAGCCTGCGGAGCCAGTTCTGACCAGAATGCCAACCAGGAGACGAATGGTACCCGCTTGCTCAATCAGCTTAAAGCACTGCATGACCAGTGGCCTCGAAAAGATGAGCTGGTAATTGAGTCCACCACCTGTCTATGTATTTGCGAAAGGGCTTGCGCGATCGCCTACGTCGGCACCCGCAAACCCACCTTTCTCTTCGGCGACCTGCCTGTGGAAAGTGCCGCAGACCTGCTCACCGCCGGTGAACTCTACCTCGACAGCGAAGACGGCATGGTACCTGCTTACAAGCTGCCCAGTAGGCTTCAGCCCTGTAGAATTGCGCGAATTCCGCCTGCACCGTAAGGATGCTGTTGAAGAAGAAAAGGTTTTGCATCGCAGAAGAAGCTTCTAAGGTAACGGAGGAAAGGTTTATGGGTGAAAAGGTTTTCTGCGCACAGCGAAACCTTTGCTCTGAGCAATCAAACCAACGGTTCATGGATGCGAAGGACGGTTTCTCAGGGGTAAACCCATAGTTTGGGCAGGCAAACCTTTCCTTCAGCTGACAAAACCTATGGTTCCGTAGGGGCGCACGGTGGGCTGATGCCTCCACCCTATACCCTGTCTGGAGTAACCCACCCCATCCCCTTCCTGGAGGGGATGGTTTAGTGGCTTCTTGGATGCGGGTGAGCCTCCCGCATCGAGGCTGTAGCCTACCTTCCCATCCTTAGGAGGGGTGCCCGGAGGGCGGGGTGGGTGATTACGGCAGGGTGCGCTTGCGGGTCATGACGCTGATGTATTCGCCGTTGCGCCCGGTGGGTAGGGGTTCGCTCCAGGCGAGTCTTTCGCAATAGCCCAGCAGGGCCATGCGGTTGATGGCGTCGATAAGCGCGCCGTAGTCGCCCAGCAGGATATGGCGAACGGCCTCCTGGTTAAAGGAGGGTAGGTTAAAACTGGCAGGGGCATTGCCCCCACCGCTGGATGATTGAAACATGCGGGTGTCTCCGTTTTCGGGTTAAGGAAAACGGGGAACGTGTCTAGCGTTTCCCAAATGAGGCGCAACGAAGAAGCTAGATCATAAAATGATCCCAGATATCTCGTCTTACCCAGCTTAAGTCGGGATGTTCAGGGGAT
>Ga0081526_100087_pt1 | contig 70088 bp, 54 predicted proteins | sample HotLakmasection2_FD_70991 | JGI IMG/M metagenome (GOLD analysis project Ga0081526, IMG submission 70991) | Hypersaline microbial mat communities from Hot Lake, Washington, USA - Section #2 (SPADES assembly) (version 2) | ecosystem: Environmental > Aquatic > Non-marine Saline and Alkaline >... | reverse complement strand
CAGATGATACTGCGCACTGGCAATACTCAACGCTTGCTGCTCCAATCGTTCCACCAACCATTCTGGTTGCCGAGCGAGTTGTTCGCGCCCAATGACACCTATCAGCTCTACCGTCCTCTCAATCGGGGGACGGTGCTCAGATGGAATCGATTGTAGTCGTTCATCGTTGCGCCCAATCACCCGTTCAATTCGTCCCGCCTGTGCTCTCTTCTCTCCTACCCTAAAGAATTCAGCCCCTTGATTTCCTCCCTCCAGCGTTAGAAAAGAAAAACGCTAAACAAATACTTGGCGATGCCACGCTTCTCATCAAATGTTCCGGGTTTTATTTCATACGTGACTAACTGAATGTATTGAATAATAACTTCATGAGTACTCAAGAACTTCGCAAAACCCTTTCCCCTTTTAGCCAAAGCTTTTAGCCAAAGTTATACCTTTTAGAAAATAATCAAAGCATTAAGGGGGAATAAGGATAGTTGTCTAGGTGTTAATTCGTGGAAAAAGAAATCTGAAAGCCAGGAATGGCAAGACTATCAAGAAATAGCCGTTTTTCCTTTCCCGGTTTTTAATCCAGATTTACAGGAGAAATGGATTTTGCTTCTCGCAGAGGAATTCGCCGCTGAAGATTGCAATACATGCTGGAACGAGGTTCTGATATTTCTACAGCCGTAAAATAACACCTAGACAACTATCGGGGGAATAAGTAAAGGGCGATCGCTCTTTCCTCCCTTCACGGATCTGAAATTACCCCCAATGATTGATGCTTGGGAAGATGCAGATTGTTACTAATTAAGAGGTGTATAGGCGTGAAGCCTTTTTAAGGGAAGTTACAAATATTTCTGGAGCCATAGCAAGGGCTGAGATCTTTTTTCTCAAGCTCTCTTTAGCCAAAGGGACTTCTATCAAGCGGTTCTATGTAATTAAAATCGCTGTAATGTTTCGCGTCTATTGACTTGCACTATCGCAGTTGCTTGCACTATCGCAGTTAATTGAGGAGAAACCTGTGAACATTTTGAAATTCATCCAACGTGGCGTGATTGCTCTTTGCCTGGGGCTGATGTTGATTACAACTGGAGCCTGTGGTGGGGCAACCTCAACCAGTCAGGCACCCGGTTTGCCTTCCTCCTATAGCCTGTTAGAGCGGGGAGACACGGCGGCAGGCGAGCAGTATGGTCAGTGGGTTATGCGAACGGCTAGTGGGCTGGTTAATGATGCCTATGTGCGTGACAATGACAAGCTGGGTGTTGTTATTTCCCCACAAGTAAAGCCTCAAGAAGTGCGTTCTCTAGCGCGATCGCTCATGCAGGGCTTTCACACCAGCTTTCCCAATCGCGATTTGAGCGTGCTGGTCTATGCTCCCGACAAGGAACTAATTTTGTCGGCAAACTACGACGACACTACCCATCAGGTTGAGTATAGATAACTCAGCCTGGGGGTCGATAACTCAGCATCATGGGAGTACTGATAGCCCATTGATGCCCCATTAATGCCCCCATTTTTTGATAACCAAATGCCGGATGGATGGCGATCGCGAAAGGCATCCCCGGCAACGAAAGAACCAAAGTTAGGAGACGATATGGCTAGCAGTAAGGACTATAAACGCCAAATTATGAATGATTTGGCACATGGCAACGTTGAGAATATTGACGATACCTCCACTCGCCCGGAGCAGGAATACTCTAATTTCGATGACTTTGCCAATCGTTCGTCGCGGGATGAACGACGCCAGATCTTTCAGCGGGGCTTCCACCCGGATCGGATTCCAACCAATCAGATGGAGCCAGAGCTGCGGAAAGCAATTTCGCAGATCAAGCCCAACGAGCGGGATGATGTTGCTCGTGACTTCCTGAAACAGCTAAAAGGTAGTGGTTTGAGCGATCGCGATCTGGAGCAACGGCTTGGACTTTCGACGCACCACGCCAGTCGGATGGGGGCGGATGATGTCACCAAGCTTGCTGCCTTCACTTATCACAACCACCCCGACATCTTCCAGGATGTGTTGGCAGATCAACCCGCAATGGTGAAGTTCCTGAGCAACCCTCTGGTGGGTGCCGCACTGGGTGCGATCGCCGCCAAGTGGTTGGGACACCGATAAGCCAGGCGGCTGTCGCTGCAAGTTAATGCAATTTAGAAGGGACACAGAGATGCGCTCTCTGTGTTTCTCTTTTAATGCCTTCTTAATGCCTTCGCCAATTTTCTAAAACTCTTGATCCTGGGTACGCTCCGCGCAGGTGAAATCAAGGGTTTTAGAAAATTAAAAAGAGAGTGCGCTGCCGCCGCACCCTCTTTCTAAAAAGCGGGTCAAAAAACGGGTCAAAAAATGGGTAGCGTTCGCACCTGAGCTTAAGACCGCGAGCCAAATGCCCAGCGCTTGGACTTGCGGCGGGTGCGGCGAGTAACATGCCAGGTGCGGCTGCCGCAGAGGTGGTTGTAGAAGGCGACCAGGGCGATCGCACTCTTGAACCAGAAGTACAGCGGCGAGAGCAGACAGAAAATGATGCCGTGCCGCCAGGAGAGGGGGCTTCCCAAATGGCGGGGGTGGATCGCCAGCACCACCTGCACCACCATGCTGAGGAGCAAAATCCCGATGAGCACCATATTCCAAACTTCCAGCACCGGGTCGCGATTGGGGTCAACCAGCGCCAAACTGACGGATAGGGGAAAGGCTTGCCAGACCAGGGTATGGAAGTAGAGGCTGTAGAGCAGCATGAGTGTCCAGCAGGTGCGCTGAAACGAATCGAAATGGGGCGATCGCACGACATTGCGCAGATAGCGCCCTGCCACCTCCATCCAGCCCTGGCTCCAGCGCTGCCGTTGCAGCCACAGGCTGCGCAGGCTCACAGGAGCCAGTTCCGTGGTGGTGATGGTGGGGTCATGCACAATCCGGTAACCCTGCAGCAGTGCCCGCAGGGTGGCGTCAATATCCTCCGTCAGGCGCGAGGACGAAAAGCCTACGGTCCGAAGCGCAGCAGTGCGCCAGTAGCCATTCGAGCCACCAAATAGGGCGGTGTCCGTAAGGAGCGATCGCCCGTAATGGTTCACGCCATAAATGCACTCAAACTCCACTGCAATCATGGCAGTCAGCCAGTTATCATCGGCATTGCGAATGATGTTGCGCCCCTGCACCGCATCGTAGTGCCCCTGGCTAAGCCAGTCCCAGGCGCGTTCCAGACAATCGGCGACGGGGTGATGGTCGGCGTCAAAAATACAAGTCATCGCCCCTTTGACCTGGTGGATTGCCACATTCAGGTTTTCGGCTTTGGAGGTGCTGTGGAGGACGGGCAGCAGCACCAGTTCGGGGAAACGCTGTGCCAGGTCACGCAAATCTGCTTCAATCGGTAGGGGAGTCGGGGTATTGTAGGCAAGGATAATTTCCCACCCTGCCGCTGGGGGCTGCACACGGGTGAGCCAGTGTTCGAGGGTTTCCAGGATGATGTCTTGCTCGTTGGGCAGGTAGGCGGCTATCACGACCGACACAAAGGGCAGGGGTTCCGGGAAAAGGGGGATGGCGGGTAGCATCATCACCTTGCGGTGCAAAAACCAGCGCTGCATCAGCCCCCGAAACCGCGTCTTTCCTGCCGATCGCCGCTTGTAGAGTACCGCCAACGTTTCCAGATTCACCACCACAATGCCGATGAGGGCGATCGCCATCAACGCAATTTGGATGGGTTCTAGCGAATAGCCCCATTCCAGGCACAAACTATAGACCCCAATCGGCAGGAAAAAGAACCATCCTCCTAACGCCAGAAAGCGCCAAATGATAGCCAAACGGGAATTCTTTAAGCAACCCAGAATCCTATCCATAGTGATTGATACAATCCTTTCCACATAACGTTAATGGGTGAAATGAATGAGAACTGGGATTGCCTTTAGACAAGCTTGAGCGACAACCACAATCTGTATATTTAACAACAACGTTGCCACTAATATTTCGGAGAGAGGATGAATTCTCGCCGATGGGCTTTGCCTAAAATGAGGCTGCTAGCGCCATGCCATCCCTGTCGGGCATGGATATGGGCGATCGCCAGCAGCTACAAAAGCATAAATTCCAACTTACGATTATGAAGCCAGATGCCCCCAATCGACCAGCGTATCAGTGATTCTTTTTCCAAGTGTCTACCCAACGCGATCGCTTATGGACTTGCAAGAAAATAAGATCCCAATTTTTGAGAGAGAAGGCTGGCAGAGCCAGCCTTCTCTCTCAAAAATTGGGATCTTATTAATCCGCAGATCCCTTAGGCAATCTCCAGAAAAGGATTTCCCCAATTTTTGAGAGAGGGCGCGGCTAAGCCGCGCCCTCTCTCAAAAATTGGGGAAATCCTTTCGGAAGAGCACCTATGTGAGGGCTGGAATCACCGTTTTGCCAAACATTTCGATGAACTGCTCCTGCTGAGTATTGACATTGTGCAGGATGAGTTCGTTGAAACCCAGGTCTACATCAGCTTTCAGCCAATCAATATGGCGCTGGGGGTCCGCAGAGATGCGCACATGATGATCCACTTCATCCGGTGTGACAAAGGCTCCAGCGGCATCAAACTGCTCTACGGTGCGAATTTCGGAGAGCAAGACGCTCTTGAAAATATTGTTGCGCCATTGTTCGTGAGCGCCCATGCGGGCGGCTTCTTCCGTGCGATCGTAGGAGAGCTGCACCTTGAGGATCATCGGTTTGCCCTCGCCGCCCCCTCGCCGGAAGGCTTCGACCACGGGTTGTAGCTTCTCAGGGGGGCGAGAGGTGGTGATCAACCCATCCGCCCATCCGCCGACCCATTCTGCAGTTTGGGGCGTAATCGCCGCCCCGATGACTTTAGGCTGGTAGTCGGGGCGGGTGTAGAGCCGGGCATCTTCCACCTGCACCAGTCCGTGATGGTTGACGTTTTTGCCCGCCCAAAGGGAACGGATAATGTCTACGCACTCCTTCAGGCGATCGTTGCGATCGCCCTTGCTGGGCCAGTGGGTTCCCGTGATGTGCTCATTCAACGCCTGCCCACTGCCCACCGTCAGCCAAAAGCGATGGGGAAACATTTCCATCAGCGTCGCCGCCGCCTGGGCAATGATAGCGGGATGGTAGCGCTGCCCTGGTGCGTTGACGAGGCGAAAGTTGAGCTTGGTCGCCTGCATTGCAGCCCCCAACCACGACCAGGCAAACCCGCTCTGCCCCTGCTCTTTGCCCCAGGGAAAAAAGTGATCGGACGAGAGCGCATGGGTGAAACCCGCTTGCTCTGCTTGCTGCACCCACTGCAACAACTGGCTGGGCTTAAATTGTTCGTGGGAGACATGATAACCGAGATGGGGCATAGCGTTTAGGGGTTGTGATAGGTGACTTCAAACCAGCGATAACCATAAGCTGACAGGTGAACGGAACTCTCATCCGGGGGCGGATCATAGGGCTTATTGCTAAACACTTCGACCCACTCACGCAGGCGTTCGGTCTTCAAAGCTGCGGTGCAGGGTTCCCCAGACAGGTTGTGAACCGCCAGCATGGAGTGTTCTGGCAGATGGGAGCAATGGGCAAACACACTGGGCTGGTCGCTGTCGATCAAGTCCCAGTCTCCTCGCCCAAAAGCGATGCATTGCTTCCGCATCCGAATGATGCGCTCTATCCAGTTGATCAACGCACTGGGATCTCGCTGCTGCTTGGTAACATTGACGTTGTGGAAGCTGTACTCGCCCTCGGCAATCATGGGACGGGCTAATTGATCCGCTGGCGCTGAAGAAAAACCGCCATTCTTCGCATCTGCCCATTGCATTGCCGTACGAACACTCTTTCGCCCTTCGAGGGACAGGTCTTCGCCCATACCGATTTCGTCTCCATACCGCAGCATCGGCGTACCCGGCAGGCTAAACAACAGGCTGTAGATCAGTTCGATGCGATCGCGCTCATTGTTCACCATCGGTGCCAACCGCCGCCGAATCCCCCTTCCATAGATCTGCATCCGTTCTTCGGGGGCAAAGGCGTGAAACACGTCCTGAATTTCCCCATCACTCAAATGCTTGAGGTTGAGTTCGTCGTGGTGGCGAATGAAGTTGAGCCACTGGCAACGGGCGGGTTTCTCGGGTAGCGACTTCAGGGTCTGCTCCAGCGCCGCTGTTTCCTGACGCGCCAGGGCGAGGAACAAATTCTGGTTGAGGATGAAGTTGAACAGCATTTGGACGCGATCGCCCTCTCCAAAGTAGAAAGGAATCTTCTCGACTGTAATGTTCGTCTCTGCCAACAAAATGGCATCACTTCGGCGCAGCCGCACAAAGTCGTACATCTGTGGGATAAACTGCCGCAAGTCTTCAGCTCTGACTCCCTCAATGCCCAATGGCTCAATCAGATAAGGGGCGGCATCTATGCGAAAGCCCGACGCGCCCATCTCCAGCCAGAACCCCATGATCTTGCAGATTTCCTCGCGCACTTTGGGATTGGCGATATTCAGATCCGGTTGTTCTTTATAAAAGCGATGCAGGTAGTAGGCTCCCGCCTCTTCATCGTATTCCCACAGACTTTCCTGCACCCCAGGAAACATCAGCTCACCCTCTTCTGTCTCTGGCGGCTCTTCGCGCCACACATAGAAGTCGCGAAATGGCGAGTCGGGGCTTTTGCGCGACTCCTGAAACCAGGGATGTTGATTGGACGTATGGTTGACCACCAGATCCACCAGCACGCGAATCCCTCGCTCCTGTGCCTGGTGCATGAACTCCGCAAAGTCGCCCAAGGTGCCCAACCGCGAGTCCACGTTGTAGTAATCCATAATGTCGTAGCCGTTATCCCGATTGGGAGATGGGTAAAACGGCAACAGCCACAGGCAGGTGACGCCCAAACTTGCTATATAGTCCAGCTTTGCCGTTAGCCCCTCAAAGTCCCCAATGCCATCCCCGTTGGAATCATAGAAAGTTTCGACGTCCAGGGAATAGAAGATGGCGTTTTTGTACCAGGAGGGCTGCATCATGAGGCGTAGGCGATTGTACTAAGGAGGGCACTTTTAACGGGACGGGAATCAAGACGGGTATGCTGCACAACGATGGGTACGTTGGAGATGAAGACACTGGCGTAGTCCCTTCCTCTGGGAATGGGTTCTGGGTCTTTCAGGTCGTTGAACCGGACATGCTTTGTCCGTCGAGCCTCGACCTTAATGTGATAGGGACCTACAGGTTCGCGATCGCTAAAATAAACCATGAGTTCCACCTGGGCATCCTGATCCGAAGTATTTAGAAAACAGGCGGTTTCATGGCTAACATATTCCGGCGGACGATCCGGCTGATCTGGAGGAATGTAGCCTTCGGCGATCGCCCAGCATGTTCTGCCAATAGGCTGTTTCATCGGAACCTCCCGACTCCGCGCAGATGAGAGTGGTGCGCGTTGATTCACTAGGACATTAACGGCTTTATCCCAGAAATTACGTCTGCCAGGAGAATCACTTTTGCAAAATCTTTCTCTCTCTGCAGAGCGATCGTCGTCGCAACCTCATATCAGGATGGGTATTTAGGGATCTGCGGCTTAATAAAGTCCCTTATTACTTCGCCCCAGACAAGGTGAGCACAAAAGTCAGATTTGAGCTTGCTTCTAATGCATGGGGAGCATTCGCTTCCATGAAAATGAACATGCCCGGTGTAAGCGCAATGGGCTCACCCTTAAGGGTCAGTGACCCGGTGCCCTCAATGACTTGCACGGTGGCAGTGCGCGTTGAGGTGTGTTCAGAAATTTCAGTACCCGCTGCCAGACAAAACAGACTGTACTGGCACAACTCATTTTTCCAGATGACTTTGCTTAACACGCCGGAAGCCGGGTACTCAATATGGTCACGAAGATTGATGCCAGAAATATCAGAGGAAATCAGCACAGTAGACATGGTTATAAGAAGTGATAGGACGGTTAGCGAAAGGGGAAGGAGTGGAGCAAGAATCCGTTGGTTTTGACGAGCCGAAGAGTCGGCTCAAAGCACGGAGTAAGGACCAGGGAAACTGGCATCGCCTAGCTTTGAAAAAACTTGAGCCACAAGGCTAAGTGTCTTTTCTTGCGGTCAAAACCACATAGCCCAAGTCATCACGATGGCGCATGAAGGTCTCTCGCATGGCAAGGATGCGTTGGCGCAGAACGGGCTGAGTGAGCATGTTCCAGCCGATGGTGAGCAGGGTAGAAACACCTTCCTCTTTTGCAATACGCCCAGGGTTTAGCAGGGTCATGGGACCAGCGGCGTGGTGCTCCACCGTAAGGTTCGCTTGTTGACAGGCGGTCATCCAGCCATCTTCGGATAGAGGTGCGGCATTGACGCGGATGGCAGCCGACAAGTCACGGTGTATCGCGTCGGCATGGGTATCCTCTGCCCGCAATTCGTGGCTGAGGAACTGTCCGCCCGATTTGAGGCGATCGCGAATCCCTGCCAGTATCTTGGCTTTCCCCGCCGCCGACTGCATTGTCAAAATGGCTTCTGCCAGCACGTAGTCAAACTGCTCGGTTAATTGGTCAAGGTGAAAGATGTCGCCTTCAATAACTTGAACTTGATGGGTCAATCCGGCAGCGGCGATGTTTGCCTGGGCACGGGCAACGCTATCGGGATTCTTCTCGACACCGACGACTCGCACCCCATAACGCTGGGCCAGAGCGATCGCGCTATAGCCAAAGCTAGCCGCCAGTTCCAGCACCGTTTCACCGGGTTGAAAGTTAGCCCAGGCAAAGAGTTGCTCGGTTGCCGTGTAGCCGCCGGGACGCAGGGCTTGCTTGCCAGCCGCCGCCAATACTTGATGCCCTGGAGCGGTTTTGTAGTTGATCGATGGTTGCGTTTGAGTCATTACATTTCCTCTGAAATATCCAATGAAAGATCAAATTGAAGTTGCAACGCTATCTCAATCCAGGAATGGTCACCATTCATTTTGAAGAAGTCGAAGAAGACTTTATGGAGCACTATTTGTGTAGAGCGCTATTTGTGTGGAGCGCTATTTGTGTGGAGCGCTATTTGTGTGGAGCGCTATTTGTAAAACTTTATTCTTCCTCACAGGGCTCCACAGCTTCTTTCTAGTGGACTTCTTTCTAGTAGACGGAAATATCTATGCCAGGCACGCTGCCAGGTCTCGCTCGGGGGTGGAAATGGGCTGTAGGTTGTAGGTTTCTGACAGTAGCTTGAAGACGTTTGCGGAGATAAATGCGGGCAACGTCGGTCCAAGGCGGATGTCTTTGATACCCAGATGAAGTAATGTTAGCAACACGGCGATCGCCTTTTGCTCATACCACGACAGGATCATGGATAGCGGCAGTTCGTTAACATTGACTTCAAACGCATTGGCGAGTGCAAGGGCAATCTGAATCGCAGAGTACGCATCATTGCACTGTCCTACATCCATCAAGCGGGGGAGTCCAGCGATTTCGCCCAGATCCCGATCAAAGAAGCGGAACTTTCCACAAGCCAAAGTCAAGACCACACAATCATCCGGCACCTGTTCTACAAATTCCGTGTAGTAGCTGCGACCAGGCTTTGCACCATCGCATCCACCCACTAAAAAGAAGTGGCGAATCTTACCCTGTTTCACCGCATCAATTACGGTATCGGCGACACTCAGCACAGCATTGTGAGCAAAGCCTACTTTCACAAATTTTTGGGGTGTCGTTTCGACAAAACCGGGTAGGGAAAGGGCTTTAGCGATCGCCGGGGCATAGTCCGGGATACCATGCTCCTCCGCAGGCAGATGGGTGAGATGCGGATAGCTGACGGGTCCTACACTAAAGAGCTTGTCGCTGTAAGTAGTATGGGGCGGCATCAGACAGTTGGTTGTCATGACAATCGCACCGGGGAATTTGGCAAATTCCTTGGTTTGATTCTGCCAGGCAGTGCCGTAGTGCCCATACAGGTGAGGATAGGTCTGCTTCAACTTGGGATAGCCGTGGGCAGGCAGCAGTTCTCCGTGGGTGTAGACGGTGATGTTCTTGCCAACGGTCTGCTTCAAAATCGCTTCCAACTGGAGAATGTCGTGACCAGAGACCAGGATCGCTTTGCCCAATCGCGGGTTGAGCGGTACTGTCGTTGGTATGGGGTCGCCAAATGTGTGGGTATGTCCGGCATCCAGCAGTTCCATCGCCCGGAGGTTAACAGCACCGAGTTCCAGTGCCAGCCCAACCCAATCATTCAGGCTCAGGCTATCATTCCGCAGAGCATCCAGCGCTCGGTAAACAAAACGGTAAATAGCATCATCCTCCTGTCCCACTTCATAGGCGTGGAATGTGTAGGATGCTACGCCCTTCAGTCCATACAGTACGGTAAGTTTCAGGGAAAAGATATCAACGGAATTGTTTCCAGCCTGACTGATAAAGGTTAGAGCAATTTCTGTGCCTTGCTTTGCCAAATCTTCTTCCCAACCTGGCTCGAAGCTGGTGATTTCTGGTAAATCCGTGGTGGGACTTGCTGCTTGTAGTTGCGTTTTCAATTCTTCGCGCAACGCGATCGCCTGCTCAACATAGCCCCGCAACCGACTGCCATTGAAATTGACGTTCGTCATCGTGGCAAATAGGGCTTCGCAGGTAAACACATCAGCGACATGGGTGTCTATCCCTGCATCCTTTGCCTGTAGCGCGACCGGGGCAAGCGATCGCAGGCAATGAACCAATAAATCATGCACGGCGTTGACTTCAGGGCTTTTGCCACAGGCTCCGAATTGCTGGCATCCATCGCCGCTAGCGGTTTGCTCACACTGTTCACAGAACATAGACACGTCTCCGTTTGTTATCTGCTTTCAGCTTAGGGAGCCGCTACAGGAAACGCCTTGACTTAAGTCAAGACGGACAGAAGGATTTTGAACGCTTTATTTCGTACGCGATCCTACATCTCATTGTGCGATACCTTGAAACTAAAGTGACCGACTGTTTTCTAATGACTTAGCATGGCTACCTCCCCTCATCCTTTTTCCGACCTGCTCAATCTCCTGGCAAATACAGACATTTTTCAAGGGTTACCTTCAGAGCAATTAGCGGCGATCGCTCAAATTGCGCGATCGCAAACCTACGACAAACAGGAAACCCTCTTTCACCAGGGCGATGAGGGCAACGGTTTTTATGTGATCGAGACCGGACGGGTCAAGGTCTTTCAGCTTGCAGCCAGTGGGCGAGAGCAGATTCTTCATATTTTTGGAGCAGGAGACCACTTTGCCGAAGTTCCAGCCTTTGATGGCAAACCGTTTCCCGCATCAGCTTCCGCCCTGGAACCAACCACCACCTTGTTTTTTCCTCGCCAGCTTTTTCTGGCACTACTCGAATCCCATCCTGCCCTGGCTGTCAATATGTTGAAAAGTGCCACTCGTCATCTACGTCGCTTTTCTCATTTGATTGACAACCTCTCTCTCAAAGAAGTCCCAGGGCGGCTAGCAACCTACCTCCTCCAACTGAGTGACCAGAGTAATCAAGCCGATCAGGTCAACCTTAGCCTCAGTAAGCAACAACTGGCATTTTTACTGGGCACTATTCCTGAAACCCTGTCCCGTGTTCTTTACCGTTTGAGTTCAGAAAACATCATTGCTGTCGAAGGAACGCAAATTACGCTGGTAGACCGCAAGGCTCTGCACAAAATTGCTCAGTAAAACTTGAGCACATAGTCGTAACCAAAGCTATGGCGAGGTGCGCACCCCGCCACAGTTGTTTCTTTTGAGGGAGAAGGCTAGCAGAGCCAGCCTTCTCCCTCAACAATGGGGATTGTAATAATCCGCAGATTCCTTACCCTTTGAGGACTACCAAAGGATAGACTGCACGGGGAGATCTGGCAGAGGGCAGATGTCTTTTGAAAGAGCTTCTACGAGAATGGGACCATTTCTGAGATACACCCAATCAGCAATGCCAAACGGATAGTTCTCATCGGCGATATTTACTAAAGTCGTTTAGCTCCCCTGACTGTTACACCATAAGCAGCCCACTATGCAAAACGCCGGACTGAGCAAATTATGGAATTCCATTCGTTTTAGTTACTGGTTTGTGCCCAGCTTAATAGCTCTTGGCGGAATTGGTTTGGCATTCATTGCATTGTGGATAGATGAGACAGAATCCATAGAAGCAGAGGCACTGTCGTGGTTTTACCAGGGTGGTCCTGATGGCGCACGGGCATTACTCTCAACGGTAGCCGGGTCAATGGTAACGGTAGCCGCCACAGCTTTTTCCATTACGATTGTTGCCCTTCAACTGGCAGCGACGAACTTTGTTGACCCTGTGACCTTTGAGCGCCTGGTCAATCTCGCCTTTAATCAGATTCGGCACTATGGCAAATCGGATGTCGTTGTGATGATTCGCTTGATGGATGCGATCGCCGAAATTGCTCTACAGACGCATCGTGCCCATGACCGTTCTGTCCTGCAAAAACAGGCAGACACAATTTTGCGCAGTAGCCGGAGTGGGTTGTCTGAGGAATATGATCAAAACCTGGTTGAAGAACACTATAGCTACGCGGCTCGATGTTTGGCTAAAGCTGAACTTTCACTAGAAAATACGTCTCAGAATTGGTAAGGGACTTGCAAGAAAATAAAATCCCAATTTTTGATGGAGAAGGCTGGCTCTGCCAGCCTTCTCCATCAAAAATTGGGATTTTATTCATCCACAGATCCCTAAGGACTGATGAGTAACCAATTATCCGGGCAATGGAGCGATGACAGGAATGGTCAATCGGGTGCGATCGCCATCATTCAAGCTGTATCATGCACCTTTTTGATAACTATCCTGATCGTTCCCCTCGGTAATGCGTACCGGGTGCTTCTTCATTTTCCCAGGGCCAGTTGCCCGTTAACTCCACCTCTAGCGTGAAGCTCAGAAAAGTCCGAATCAGCACAACAAGAAAGAGCACACCCACGGTCTCAAATGTCAGATCCACAACTACAGTGCGGATAATGTCAGCAGCAACTAAATATTCCAGACCGACCAGAATGCCTCGTCCTAGCAGTTGTCTGGCATCCTCAAACAGCACTTTACCTTGTCTCCCCTTCAACAGGCGAAAAGAAGCTGTAAACAGGGAATAAGCTGCAAAGGCGACAACTAAAGCCACACCAACAACTTCAATGATTGCTGCACACCATTCTGCAAAAGGTTTCACAAATTCAATCATGACAAGGCTCTGGCGTCCTTACGCTGCAACGGCTTCTCAACCCCATTGCTTGACATAGCGCTATACACCCAAAACCAGGGTAAAAATTTTTGGGAAAGCAGCGCACCGCACCGCTTCCCCAAAAATTATCTGTCCTACTCTGACTTGCACAGCACTAAAAAGTGGGCAATGAATATGTCCTGACCATAGCAGCACAGTCCACTTTCGTTGACTACCTCTGGAGGGATAGCTGGGCTATTTCCCACTTCAGATACGCTTTAAAGCAGCCGCTGAGCGGGTGCTTTAAAGCGTATCTGAAGTGAACTTTCAGAGAGTTATTAGAGCCATCAGGGTTCGTCTTCCAATAGCTCTACCCTGCCCGACTGTCCATGTAAGCGGACCCGCTGCCCATCTTTGAGATTCTAGGATCGAAAATAATAAAACCCGGAATTTTTGAAGAGAAGCGCGGCAATGCGGCGCTTCTCATCGAAAATTCCGGGTTTTATTTTATTTTCAATCATTAGGACGATTGACTACCAATTACGGCTGGACTGTTGCTGTTGGAGCACTCTTACTATTCTTCACCAACTTTTTCCCTTTGCAGGTCTTCCTGGGTTTGCGTCAGGATCGATTGCAACATGACTTGACGGACGATGGTAGCGTTCTGTTCTGCCTCTTCTGCCCGTTCCATAAATTGCTTTTCAGACTTGAAGCGAGCGGCTCCCCGTGCTTGTGCCGCCATCCGCCGAGCCAGGGCTGCCCTTTCTTCCAAAGCCCGCACTGCCGACCAGAGCGCTCGTTCAACATCTTCTGCCTGCCCGGCGATCAGCCCATCTGCCGAATAGGTATGCCCCACATGGCAGCGATAGCGAAGGAGATCGCCCTGCTGCAATTCCCACAACACGCCCCCACAATCGGGACAGGTCAAAGGGGATGGAGTGCCGGGATGGTCTCCAAGTTCTCGTTGTGCCTTATCCTTCGCCAGGATCTCGTCTTCCATTGGCTGATCCGATGCCATCATTGCCTCCCTTCCGATGGGTTGGTTGACCAGTTGCTGCAAACGAGCCGCAATTTCTTCTATCGGCAGAACATAGTCTACATCTACCTTTCTAATGGCGCTGCGGGGCATTCCATCATACAGGGCTTCTTCAGGGTCTTGGGCGATCGCCACTCCTCCCAATGCCTTTACTAAAGCAAGCCCAGCGGTTCCATCATCCAGCGTTCCCGACAGGATGATCCCTATGACTCGTTTTTTGTAAGCATAGGCAACCGAACGAAAGATGCCATCAATAGAGGGACGTTGCCCATTCTCTTTAGGACCCTGGCTTAACTTGATCTGGTCATTCTGAACCAGCAAATGCTGACCTGGCGGTGCAACATAAATCTGCCCAAGATTAACTGACTCTCCATCCTGGGGATGCTTTGCCGGAAGCGTTTCCAACCGATTCAGAATCTGCGGCAACACACTGATTCCATTTCGGGGAAAATGCATGGCGACAAACAAGATGGCAGGAAATCTCCTTGGTAAGCGCTTAATGAGCCGCCCCAATGTTTCAACGCCCCCGGCAGAAACTCCAATCACTACGACATTTCTTGACACGAATCCTGGCACAAAAACTCCTGCATCGGCTGTTCAAACAAGCCCCCCGCAACAACACCCTTAATTGATATGAATTATTACTGAGCAAGCCTGTGATGCGTTAACTTCAGCAGTAACACATCCTATAGAAGTTTAGATTACCTACTTAGAATCTTTCACGTGTGTCAGGAAAACATCTATCGCAAGGATTACAACTATCGCAAGGATACAAGCAACGTGCATAAATTAGAATCCAGAACTTGTTTTTTGAAAGCGTGGCTGTGCCGCGCCTTCAAAAAACAAGTTCTGGATTCTATTTAATCCTCAGCCCAAAAGGATGCTGCAATACCATGTCAGGCTGATGCACTTTTCATGTTGCGCATCAACTTGATTGGTTACTAGAGTGCTCCAACAACTATCCATTTGGGAAAGCAGGTGCAGCGCTACATGCCCAGAACCAGACTGATGCTTTTGTGAAAGCGGCATTCCGTGGCACTTTCACAAGACCCTATACTTATCAGAAGCTCTCAACCTGCAAAACTTAGGCTCGAAAATAAAATAAAACCCGGAATTTTTGATGAGAAGCGCGGCAATGCCGCGCTTCTCATCAAAATTCCGGGTTTTATTTCGTACGGGATCCTCAGGGACTTGCTTAAAAATAAAATCCCAGAGAGAGGGGGCGCGGGCGAACGAAGCCCGCGCCCCCTCTCTCTGGGATTTTATTTATTTGCTAATCCCTTAACGTTGTATGGACAGCTCTGAGTAATTCTTCAATCGTGTAAGGTTTCGGTAAAAAGCGATGAACACCCGCGAGAGAAACGGAGCCGGGTTCATCTTTGTCATGGGGAGAGCCACTGACCGCAACGACCCTAACATCTGGGTTAATTTTTTGGAGTAAATGGATGGTTGTTGCTCCATCGAGATTGGGCATCATCATATCCGTCACCACCAGGCGAATATCCTTCTGATGCCGCTCATAAAGCTCGATCGCTTCTGCACCACTGCCAGCGGTTAGCACCTGATAGTTGTAGATTTCCAGGGAAGCGCGGGTAACCTCTCGAATTGCGGCTTCATCATCCACGACTAAAATCAGTTCGTGCTGACCCAGCAAGGGTTCGGCTCGGTCAAACTGGGACAGGGTAGTGGAGGTGGCGGCAGGCAAAAAGATTTTGAATTCAGTTCCCTGCCCATCGGCACTGTTGACAGTAATGCAACCCTGATGACTTTTGACAATACCTAAAACCGTTGAAAGTCCTAATCCTGTGCCTTTGCCAATTTCTTTGGTGGTGAAAAAGGGTTCAAAGATGCGATCGCGCACTTCCGAAGGAATTCCCACCCCACTATCTGCAACAGTAATGATGATGTAATTTCCAGCTTTCAGGTTTAGCTTGGCATCAACCTGGGGTTGGTCTAAGGTAAGGTTTTCAGCCGCAATATGCAAACTGCCGCCCTTTGGCATCGCATCGCGGGCATTCACACAAAGGTTCATCAACACCTGATGTAGCTGTGTTGCATTCCCCGTTACGGTCCACAAATCTTCTGTGATATCGACCTGCAACTCAATCGATTTAGGAAACGTTTCCCAGATCATTTGTTGCAACTCTCGGATCAGATATCCAACTTGCAAAATCGTACTATTTTCTTCAACGCCACGGGCAAAGGAGAGGACTTGCCGAATAATTTCAGCCCCTCGTTTTGCATTTCTTTCAAGGACTTCCAGCATTTGCAGACTCAGAGGATCTAAGATCTCTGACTTCATTTGCAGCAGTTGAGCCGTTGCCAGAACGGGAGTCAAAATGTTGTTGAGGTCATGGGCAATGCCACTGGCAAGGGTGCCAATACTTTCTAGTCGTTGGGCACGATAAAACTGTTCCTCAAGCTGCTTTTTGGCGGTGATGTCTGTATTGACAACGAGAATGAACTTGGGCTGTCCTTCATCGTCATGCACCAGATTCCAGCGACTTTCAACAATGATTTTCTGCCCAGTTTTGGTCACTTGATGCAGTTCTCCCTGCCACTCGTTGTCGATCATCAACTGTTGCAAAGCTTTTTGGAGTTGCAGGGATGGCTTTTCATAGAGCATCTCACTGGTTTTTCGCCCTAAAGCCTCTTCACTCTTCCAGCCATAAAGCCGCTCAGCACCCTTGTTCCAAAACAATATCTGGTTCTGCACATCGCGCACCAGAATAGCATCGGTGGCGATGTCGAGGAGGGCAGCTTGCTCTCGAATCTTTTGTTCAGTCCGCTTCCGCTCGATCGCATACCGAATCGATCGCACCAGCAACTCTCCGGTGATCTGTCCCTTTACCAGATAATCCTGCGCCCCCTCCTGAACCGCTTTGAGTGCCAGGGTTTCGTCATTCAACCCAGTCGTGACGATGATGGGCATATTTTTTTCCTTTTGCTGAAGCTGCGTAAAGGTTTCAAACCCATGGCTATCGGGCAAAAACAGGTCTAACAACACCAGGTCAACGGTGTCTTGCCGGAGGAGGTGGATGCCCTGCGCCAGGGATTCGGCAAATTGCAGGGCAATGGAAACCGACTCAACCTCCCGCAATAGCTCTTGCAAGAGTCGGCGATCGCCCGGATTGTCTTCAATCAGTAAAACGTGAATCAAGGTTTGGGTATCCATCTCTCACTCCGACGGTAATTGCACCATGTCTAACCAAAAGTCTTCGATGGATTTCACTCGCTGGGTGAATTGCTCCAGGTCGATGGGCTTAGTAATGTAGCAGTTGGCGTGCAGGTTATAGGCACGCATGACGTCTTCCTCTGCCTGGGAGGTTGTAAACACAATGACGGGGATATGTTTCAGATGGTCGCTGGTTTTGACTACTTCCAGCACTTCCAATCCTCCCCGGCGAGGCAGGTTCAGATCCAGCAAAATCAAATTGGGATCGGGCGCGTGGATGTAGGAACCGCTGCGCAGAAGAAAGGCGATCGCCTTTTCCCCATCATCCACAACATTGAGATGACTATGGATATTGCCTTCTTTCAAAATCTCCTGGGTAAGCCGGACATCCCCTGGATTATCTTCTACCAGCAAAATTTCAATGGGCGGTTTCACATCCCTAGAATCAATCATTCGTTCACGCCTCGCTCTGGAAGAGTGAAGTAAAAAGTTGCACCTTTGCCCGGTTCAGACTGTAACCAGATTTTGCCCCCATGGCGATCCACAATTTTTTTGCAAACGGCTAGACCAATCCCCGTGCCAGGATAGTCAGCGCGATTATTTAACCGCTGAAAGATAACAAATATGCGATCGGCATATTGTGGGTCCAGACCGATTCCATTATCTTGAACGGAAAATTGCCACATATCCCCCTGATGAATCGCTTCAATTCTCACATGAACGGAGGTTGTGCTCCGAAACTTGATGGCGTTGCTAATGAGGTTTTGAAACAGTTGGGTGAGTTGGGTTGGGTCTGCGTTGACTTGGGGTAGGTCGCCATAGGTCACGGTCGCCTCGCTTTCTTCGATCGCCACCTTGAGATTAGCAAGGGCATGTTCAACGGCTGCATTACAGCTTGTTAACTCAAAGGCACCTCCCCGCGTGCCCACACGGGAGTAGGTAAGCAAGTCTCGGATCAGGGTTTGCATACGTGCCGCCCCATCCACCGCATAGTGGATAAAGTCGTCGGCATCGGCATCCAGCTTGCCCTGGTAGCGGCGTTGCAGCAGTTGGAGATAACTGGTAACCATGCGCAGAGGTTCCTGCAAGTCATGGGATGCCACATAGGCAAACTGTTGCAGCTCCGCGTTGGAACGCGCCAGTTCTTGCCGCTGGAGTACCTCTTTTTCTAACAACTGTGCCTGGGTGAGGGCGATCGCAATCTGGTCGGCAACCTGCTGCAACAACTCCGTTTCAAAGGCGTTCCAATAGCGGGGTTCAGCACATTGGTGGGCAACCAGCAAGCCCCACAGGTCATCCTGGGTGATGATGGGCACCACAAGTTTCGACTTCACCCAGAACTGCTGCAAAAAATCCACCAAACAGGGCACGACGTTCTCATCGGCATGGACATCGGCAAGATTCCGAATATAACCCTGGCGGTACTTTTCCTGCGCCTCTTCGGGGAACACCTCTTCGGGGAACACCGCTCCCATCACTTCTGGCAACCCCGGCTCCAGGGCTTCGGCAACGCCGCTTCCCGTGCCATTTGCCCACAGCCGATAGATCAGCACCCGATCTGCCTGGAGGATTTTCTTCACCTCCGTTACAGAGGTTTGCAGAATGTCGTCGATTTGTAGGGATCGGCGAATTTTTAAGGCGACATCGGCGAATAGGTGCGATCGCTGATTTTCCCGTTGCAAAGCGGCTTCGGCTTGTTTGCGCTCCTGCACTTCCCACTCTAACTGGGTATTTTGCTCTTGCAGTTGGCGGGTCAGGGTTTTCATGTGCAGGTGCAGCTTCACACGGGCAAGCACTTCCTCATATTGCAGCGGTTTGGTAATGAAATCTACTGCCCCCAGCGCAAAGCCTTTTACTTTGTCTGTCGTTTCCGTTAGAGCCGTCAGAAAAATGATGGGGATGTTAGCGGTCGCTTTATCTGCCTTGAGCCGACGACAGGTTTCATAGCCATCGATCCCCGGCATTAAGATGTCGAGCAAAATCAAATCAGGAGCAGCATAATGGACGGTTTCGAGAGCACTTTCTCCGTCTTCTGCAAACAAAACTTTAAACCCAGCCTTGCTTAAAAAATCAAAAAGTACTTCTAAGTTGGTTGGGGTGTCATCTACCACAAGGATGGTTTCTTGTTTTTCGGTGTCCTCGCTCATGCCTGTGACTGGTAGCGCTTGATGAATTCTATGACCTGTTTCCCTTTGTAGCTGGCGGCTAGTTGCCTCAGTTGCGCGGCAAAAATAGCCCATTGAGGGTGAACGGCTTCTATGTGATGGGTAGTAGCCACAATCCCTTTTAGATCACCCCGCAGCGCCAGATCGAGCAGTGCCTTGAGTTCCAACTCTGGGGGAACGGCAGCACTGACAAGCGGTTCTCCAGATAGCGCAGTGGTTGTTGCCTGTGGTGTGCTATTTTCCTGGGTTGCCTGTCGCTCTGGTGCATAGATCCATTCTAGTCCGAGGTGAGCCTGTAGCTTTTCCAGTAATGCGGATTCGTGAATGGGCTTGGGTAAAAAGTCGTCGCAATATCCTTCCTGGCTGATGCGCTGGTCAAACTCCAAAACGCTAGCTGAAATGGCGATGACTTTCACAGCATGAAATTCCGGCATTTGCCGCAAACGACGGGTCATTTCAAATCCATCCATCAGCGGCATAACCAGATCCACCAGCACCACATCCGGGCGATGCTGTTGTACCTGAGCCAGTCCCTCCTGCCCATTTGCCGCTTCCTGCACCGCAAACCCCAGGGGAGCCAGAAACTCTGCCATTACCGCCCGGTTGTATGCTTTGTCATCCACAATCAAGACGGTGCGGCGATCGCCCGCATATCCCACCACCGCCTCCAGGCGATCGGGGCTATCCTCCTGGCGCTGGGTGACTTGCAACTCCAGGTCAAACCAGAAACGGCTCCCCTGCCCTGGCGTGCTTTCCACCTGAATATCGCTGCCCATCAACTGCACCAGTTGACGACTAATTGCCAACCCCAGCCCGGTTCCTTCGGTAAGCTGCCCTGGCACATCGGCACTGTGGAACGGTTGAAAGATTTGCTCAAGCTGTTCTGGGGCAATACCAATGCCCGTGTCCTCAATTTGAAAGCGAATGGCGTCCTGGGAAGCGCCTGACTCTGCACCCCACGCAAAGGTATAGCCCACCGTCAAACCGACGCTGCCCTGCTCTGTGAACTTGATGGCATTGCCCAGCAGGTTCAACAGCACTTGCTGGAGCCGTTTCTCATCGGCGACCACGTAGGCAGGTAAGGGAGAGCAGATGTCGGAGTGTAAGGAAAGTTGCTTTTGCTTGGCACGAATGCGGCAAATTTCCAGCACATTTTCCAGAAACGCTGGCAGATGCACGGGGCTGGGGTGCAGCTCCATTTTCCGCGCTTCAACTTTCGCCAGATCCAACACATCATTGATGAGCGTTAGCAGATACTCCCCACATTGATGAATCACATCCAAGCCATGCTGCTGCTGGTCGGTGAGTGCTTGCTGCCGCTTTAGCAACTGGCTGTAACCCAGAATGCCATTGAGCGGTGTGCGGAGTTCGTGGCTCATATTGGCAAGAAACTCGCTCTTGGCGCGGCTGGCAACCATTGCGGCTTCTTCTGCCCGCTGGCGTTCGCGAATTTCCTGTTGCAGGTGGATGTTCTTTTCGCGCAGTTCCAGGGTGCGGGCAGCAACGTTGGCTTCCAGGGTGCGGTTTGCTTCCTCCAGGTCGGCATAGAGCCGCGCATTTTCGATGGAAATGGCTGCCTGCGCCGCTAACAACTGTAAGATTTCTAGCCGATCTTCGGTAAACGCTCTAGGGGTGAGGTTGTTTTCCAGATAGAGCAGTCCGGTGAGCTTGCCTTGATGCAGGATGGGGGTACACAGCACCGACTTTGGTTGCTGTTCCAGGATGTAGGGGTCGCTGGCGAACAGGCTTTCCTGGTTGGCATTGCTCAGCACCAGAGCGTCCTGGGTTCGGGTCACATAGTTGATGACGGAGAGCGGCAGCGTTTGGGCGATCGCCCCCTCTCCCGCTGCTTCTACACCCGCCGGGGAATCGGATGCCGCGCCATATTGCTGCACCGTAATCTCATCCCTGCCAACGGTTCCCGAAGCGGCGATCTGGAAGTGCCCCCCTTTTTCCAGCAGTAAAAAACCACGCTCTGCCCCAGCATTTTCCAGCACAATCCGAATGAGCTTCGTGAGCAGGTCAGTTAGCACAATCTCCCCCGACAGCACACGGGAGGCTTTCAGGACAGTGGCTAAATCCATCCCCCTGCTACCTGTGGAACGGGAGGAGGTGAACGGGGATGCCTCGGCGATCGCCCCTCGTTCTGCCACCGAGTCGGGGAAGTTGGGATACTGCGCCGCCATTGCGCTGACCTTGGCGATCGCCCCCCAGCGTTCATAGCCATAGGAAGCCTCTGCCCGGTAAACCTGGGCAACCTGTTCCCGTCCCTCTGCCCGGTAAAACTCCGCCGCCCGCTCATTTGCCAGGGCGGCGTCCTGGAGGTAGCCCTGCTCCTTTGCCTGGGCGATCGCGCGATCGTAATGCTCCATAGCTTCCCAGGGCTGACCCAGCACCCGGGCTGTTTCCGCTGCCACCAGCTCCACCTTGTGCCAAAAGTTCATGGGCGCATGGGTTCCCCAGGTTCGCAGGATGGACTGGTTCTGCTCCACTTTTTGCAGGGCTGGTGCTGCCGGAAGCTCGCCAGCGATAACGGCTGCAAGCTGCGCCAGGGAATCGTAGAAGTAAAATATCGGCACCACCAAAAATGCTTTGACCCCATCCAAATACTGCTCTGCCTGGGCAGCATGGGCGATCGCCGCTGGATAGTTGCCAAACAAGTAATTGAGAATGAGCTTGTTGAGATAGAAGTAGTGAAGCCCCGTGCGATCGCTCCCGGCGGTTAGCAGCGGTAATGCGGTTTCCTCCTGGTATGCCTCCCCCTGCAAGCGGCAGGGATCAGCCGCCGCGCCGCGCAAGTTGAGCACCGCTTGCTGAACGATGAGATTCCAGCCCAGAGCATTGTCCTGATTGAGTTGTGCCAGCGTTTCGCTAATCGTTGCGATCTCGGTGACCAGTTTGGGGAGTTCCTGTCCCATCAGGTAAGCATGGTAGCAGCGCTGGATTGCCGCATAGCCACCATACTCAAAGTGACCATTTTCCAGCCCCGCCTGGTACCCCTCCCACAACAGCGGCAGGGTCTCGCGCACATGCAGCTTGCCATGCATGGTGCAGGCTCCCGCCACAAAGCTGACACTGGGTTTCAGCTCCACCGCATTAAACCGATCGATCACCTGCAACGCCAGTCTGCCAAACTGGTGTGCCCCTTCAATATCTTGCAAAATGCCGTTGAGGATAACGCCGTAGCAAACATAGCAGTAGGCAGCAAACGGCGAATTGCCATAGCGCAGGGTCAGGTTCACCTGTTCGCAAATAACCAGCGGAAAAAGGTTGGGTGCCGCTTGATAGCAGGGCGATCCCAGGCTGGTTAGCATCCGAATAGCCGCAAGTTTTTCAGAGTTGGTGATGGCAGGCAGGTGGAGCAAATCATCCATGCTTTTGCCCTGCAGGTTGGCAGCCGTTTGTGCCAGGGTTTGTTGAATGTCTGCCAGGGTGGGGGCGGGGTTGATAGTCACGCCCAACGACTCTAGCGCCTGCAAGCCCAGTTGCACCGCCTCCAGTTGTTTCACCTGCGCCATACAAGCCTGAATCTTTACCTCATACACCTTCATGGTGTCGATGGGCGATCGCGCTTCCTGCAAAGCGATCGCCGCCCATGCCTCCATCTGCTCAAAGTCGCCGTTCAAGTAAGCGGTTTCCGCAGCGGCTTCGTAAAGGCTCAGCGTCAGCCCATAGGCTTGCTGCCAGCAGCTTGCGGGAAGCAGCTCCAAACCAACAATCAGGTAGCGCAGGGCAGAGTCGTAGGCAGCGGCGGCTTTTGCTTTTTGTCCGGCAATCAAATTCAGGTCTGCCAGTTGATACCGATCGGCTTCCGAGGACAGTAGCTCAACCCCATAGTTGAGTTGGTTGGCGATCGCAAAAATGTTCTCATTCCGCTCGTCCAACGAAATGTTTTGGAGCAACAACTGACCAATTTTGAGGTGGGTTTCCCTGCGCTGCGACTCTGGGATCAGCGAGTAGGCAGCCTGTTGCACCCGGTCGTGCAAGAACTTGTAAACAATTTGGGCATCCGGGGTGGATGGAGCTGGTTCATGGGCAGACTCAGCGGAATGACTTTCCGCATTCAGCACCAGGGGAATTTTGTAAGCCGGATTGAGGGGAACCACAAACTCAGCTTGTAGAGCCTCCCAGAGGGCGATCGCCGTTTCCGTTTGCGACGCTTCATGCACAATCGCCAGCATATCCAGCGTAAACTTGTTGCCAATGCAGGCAGCGAGTTTCAACACCCGCTGGGTTTGGGGCGCAAGCTTCTGGATCTGGCTCACCATCAGCTCCACCACATTCTCGGTCATCTCAATGCCCTGCAAAACCGCCATATCCCACTGCCAGCACCCTGCCTCAAAGTCAAACCAGAGCCGCTGCTCCTGATACAGCGACTTGAGCAGTTGGGTAAGGAAGAATGGATTGCCCCGCGTTTTTCTCAACACCAGTTCGGCAAGGGGTGATGCTACTGCCTCGGTGGTATGCAGTGTGTCTGCCACCAGTTGCTTGATGTGGGACAACTCCAGCGATCGCAGAACAATGTTCTGAACAGTGTTCTGAACATTGTTCTGGACGGTGTCGTGGGCGGCAGTGTGGGAAGGATCGTGGGCGGTAAGGTGAGCAGAGTTGTGGGCGATCGCCCCTGCCTCCCGAATCTGCTCCAGGGTGTGCATCAGGGGGTGCGCCAGGCTCACCTCGTTGTCCCGATAAGCCCCCAACAGCAGCAAGTACTGGCTCTCCGGGTTTGTGACCAGCAACTCAATCAGCCGCAGGGAAGGCAGATCTGCCCACTGCAAGTCATCCAAAAAAATCACCAGGGGATGCTCTGGCTGGCTAAACACCCGAATGAACTGCTGAAAGACGCGATTAAAGCGGTTCTGAGATTCCGCAGCACCCAGTTGGGGAACCGCTGGCTGAGGTCCAATAATCCGCTCAACTTCGGGGATCACATCAATAATGAGTTGACCATTAACACCTAACGCTTCTAACAGTTGCGTTTTCCAAGTGGCAATTTGTTGATCACTTTCCGTAAGCAATTGCCGCATTAGCTCTTGAAAAGCTTGTGCCAGCGAGGCATAGGGTACATTCCGCTTAAACTGATCAAACTTTCCAGAGATGAAATAGCCTCGCTGTTGAGAAATTGGTTTGTGAACTTCATGAACCAGCGATGTCTTGCCAATACCCGAATACCCACTCACCAGCAGAAGCTCCGCCGCGCCAGCACTCACCCGCTGAAAGGCGGCAAGCAGAGCAGCAACTTCCTCCTCCCGCCCATACAGCTTTTGGGGAATGAGAAACTGGCTAAAACAGTCAAGCTGTCCAATGGGGAACCACGAAATTTCCCCTGTCTCTTGAAGCTGTTGCTGACAACGTGCCAGATCCGCCCGCAGTCCCAGCGCACTCTGATAGCGATCCTCAGCGGTCTTCGCCAACAGCTTCATCACCAGATCCGATAGGGCTGGGGGAATGGAAGCATCGCGCCGATGGGGGGCGATCGCCGTTTTCGCAATATGGCAATGCACCAGCTCCAGGGGATCGGTGGTGGGGAACGGCAGTTGCCCCGTCAGCATTTCATAGAAAGTGACACCCAGAGAATAAAAGTCGCTACGGTAGTCAATCGTTCGATTCATCCGCCCCGTTTGCTCTGGGGAAAGATATGCCAGCGTCCCTTCTAGCAGGTCTGGGTTGCTGGCAATCTGACTCTCACGGGTCAGCCGTGACGCAATGCCAAAGTCAATCAGCTTGATCTGCCCACTGGTTGGATGGATCAGGATATTGCGGGGATTAATATCTTTGTGAACGACCTGATTCTGATGCACATCTGCCAGGGCAGACGCCAGTTGCAGAGCAATATCCAGAAAGGCAGCAATGGAAAGAGAGGCTTGGTTTAAATATTGCCTTAACGTGATTCCCCCAAAATCTTCAAGCACCAGCGCTAACGCATTCTGAGACGATTCCAGTGCTAAGGGCTGAATAATTCCTGGATTATCCAGGCTCTTGAGAATTTTGAACTCATGCCGGAGCCGAGTCATTTCTTCTAAAGAGGGGTGCTCCGATTTAAGCAGCTTAATAATGACCGATCGCCCATCCGCTTGCGCCACCCCAGCATAGACATTTGTGGAAGCTCCTTCGTGAATCGTCCGATGCAACGTATAACCTTCCAGTCGCTTATCCATAGCCGCTTAGTCGCTGATCCATAACTGTCGAGAAATTTCTGGCGATCGCGGCAAAGGCTGCCTGACAACTCATCCTCAAGATTTAGGGTAGCAAGGTTTTACCGAAGCCAACAAAGTTTAGGCAAATGCTTTGACAGACAAGCCTTTCTAGAACTGCACGGTTGACCAAAAGCCATACGAAAGGATGCTTCACTGTTGGGTGTAGCTAATACGCATCTCAACAGACAGAACTAAGGATCGAAAATAAAATAAAACCCGGAATTTTTGAAGAGAAGCGCGGCAATGCCGCGCTTCTCTTCAAAAATTCCGAGTTTTATTTCGTACGTGACCTTAAGGCGATCTCCAGAAAAGAATATCCCCCCGTCATTCCCGTGTACGCGGGAATCCAGAGAGTCTGACTGACTATGATCGATAGGCTTGCAGTGGATGCCCATTTTCATGGGCATGACGGAGCGCTCCTGTTCGCGGGATATTCCTTCTGGAGATCGCCTAAAGCGATTGAATGAGCGTCGATTGAAATAGCTCTTCTGATTAAAACCATCTATCCAATGATAGATCATGCCTTTTTCTTAGCGTTTCTTATCCTAAAGACCGAGGGAGCTTTTAGCAGAAAGCGATTAATGTCAAGTTAGTCGTCATATTTCTTTTCATTTGGTTAATCAAGGAAATACTTGCTTGAACCCTAAGAATTTGTTCCACAAACTTTAAATAAACAAAAGTTTTGAGGTTCAAAAAGCTCACTCATCGGTTTTGAGCAACCACCAAATGAAGCGACCTATCGAATCAATCGAGCCCATTGCCGATCGCTTTTTAAGGAAGCTTTAGATATGTTTCAGCCCGAAAAGTTTCAAGCCTACTTAACGGAGATCAGTGAACCGCGATCGCCAGTAGAAGATACCCTGAAACGCAATATTTTCAAGTGCAGCATTTGGTTGCTGGGAATTCCTGCGATCCTTTATGGAGCGATTGATCGAGGCATTGCAGCCTTCTCCAAGTCCTCCACAGGTACAGTAGAAGTTAGCAATATTTCCTACTGCATGATTGCTCTGGTACTTCTATTGGTTTGGGTTTTCATGGGCTTTATGCCGGAGGAGCATCAAGAACCCTTGCGGCTTGAGGAAACGGAATGGAAATACACGGCCAAGCAAAAGCCTAATCTAGAGTTCATCGCAGAGCAAAGTTTTCGCTTGCCCTTCCCATACATTTGCCAGATTTACCATCTGCTAAATTTGAAACACCTGGAAGAAATTCATCGGTTTAGCCTTGGCAATCTCAGGGTGATGAAGGTCAGCCATTTTCGCGAAACTCACTCTGGGGGGCAACTCCGATTTAAGACCATGCTCGATTCGCCGTTCAATGTTCTGCGAATGTGGCGCGACCCAAGTGTAGATGTGGATTTGACGATTCACGCGCCTCATCAAATCGAGTTGAAGGTTCCAGCCTACCGACAAAAATCTATTAAAGTCCTGTTCACCGTTATTCCTCTGAATGGGCAAGAGCATCAACTGCACATCCAGATGTTTAGCGATTTGCAATGGCCCCGCGAATTACTTCGAGCCATTTTGTTGCTGGCATCTAGCCTGACACTTCTGGAGGACTTACCCTACCTCAATCAGTTGTCTAAACGAAACCTCACCTCGTCATACGCTTATGCGACTGAGGGGCAAACATCCCAAACGATGCAGCTTTTCCGCCGCTACACCCAGCTTTATAAGGGCTATTGGGAAAAAAGGATCATGCCATAAGAGTACTCCCATAAGAGCGCTAAACAAAACATCCCCAGCCCAAAGGCTGGGGATGTTTTAGATTTACATTGGATGAAGATGGTAAACGAAGACGGTGCTGTGGTCTATCTAAGCGGATTGCGCCTGAGCAGGATGCTTACCTTCACAAAACTCCTCAATCATCTTGCTATTGAATGCTGGTAAATCCTTGGGATTACGACTTGTTACCAACCCTTGATCAACAACGACTTCCTGGTCAACCCACTTGGCACCAGCATTTCTCAGATCCGTTTGCAGAGAGGGCCACGACGTCACTGTGCGACCTTTAACAACATCAGCTTCAACCAGCGTCCAGGGACCATGACAAATGGCGGCAACGGGTTTACTGGCTTCAAAGAAGCGCTTCACAAACTGAACCGCTTTGTCCTGCATCCGCAGTTGATCCGGGTTGAGTGCGCCACCAGGGAGAACCAGGGCATCGTAGTCATTGGGGTTTGCCTCATCAAGGGTGCGATCGACGGAAACAAAATCGCCCTTGTCGTAATGGTTCCAGCCCTGAATGCGATCGCCCTTTGGTGCAATCACATGCGCCTCAGCTCCCTCGGACTCCAGCGCCTCTTTGGGAGACGTTAATTCAACCTGCTCAAAGCCATCCGTCGCCAAAATTGCGACCTTTTTACCTTCAAGTTTCTGAGCCATAACTAAATTTCCTCAAATCATCTTTTCACAGTCTTTTCACACACAGCTTTTTTCACCCCCAGAATTGAAGCAGGAGGTGAAAATCTGATGAGTCTTACAACTGCTATTAGCTTAAGGAAATGCCAGCCAGATAACGTCTAACAGAAGACGTAGGCACAGAAAACAATGACTGAATATGTTTTGTGGAAGGGCGATCGCCCAAACAAAATTAGTCAGACCAGGAAGGCTTAACTTCCAGACAAACTCTTGACTAAGGATCACGTATGAAACAAAACCCGAGATTTTTGATGAGAAGCGCGGCAACACTGCGCTTCTCATCAAAAATTCCGGATTTGATTTCATTTCCAATCCTAAGACTCCAATGAGCAGTTGGGAAATCGACCGATTTTATTAGCTTCTACAATCTCATTTCGACATTGCAGCATACTTTTCCCTGTGCGATCTGCCAATACGCGAAGATCAATGATTGGATGACTAGCCTGAGGTGCTTCTAGATAAAGGTCATAAGCAACCTCAAGGATTTTTGCATTAAGGGTAAAAGGCTTGATTTGGGATTCTAAAATATCAAACATCGTACTTCTCCCATGAATTCTTCTTGGTAAAGGATCAAATGCGTAAAGAGCCAAGTGAAAAAGGTCGGACTCAGTTGACTCAGTTATAGAGTTGATTGAATGCCATCGAGACTACAGATATTCAAGCAAGAAAGATATTCAAGCAAGAAACATTCAAGACCTCTCCGTTACATTTTGTCAAAATCTTACAAAAAGGTTTAATGAATCCTCTCTAAAACAATATTTTCCTGGCTTCAGCTAGCTAATTAAGGCAGGTTAAGTAGCCAACTATTCAAACTTTATGATTAGACTACTATCCCCAAAAAGGATACCAATAGCATCTTCCAGGGGATAGAACAATTTCTATATATCTCTTTTGAATCAAGACAAAGCATTATCTCTTTTGTGATTATGAGAAGTATGAATACTTCATCACAATTAAGGAACCTGAATCGCATTCGTCGGATTAGCCGCCTTATGGATACGGCATTTAAACTCCCAGTTGTCGGAATTCGAGTGGGCTGGGATCCAATTTTGGGCCTCATTCCTGGTGCTGGTGATCTAATTGCAACAGCCGTATCCGCCTATGTTGTTTTCTTGGCTGCCCGATTTAATTTACCCAAAGATGTCATGGGTCAAATGGTCTTCAATGTCCTTCTAGACATGTCCATTGGAGCAATTCCATTACTGGGCGATATTTTCGATGCTTTCTACAAATCTAACGTTCGAAATTTGGCGTTATTGGAAACGCATTTACAGCATCAAGTCCCAGAAATGCGATCGGATGATCTGTATGATCTCAATAGTGTAAGAGCGGGAGATGTTGCCACTAAAGTTTAGTCCAAGAGCTAAGGATCACGTACGAAATAAAACCCGGAATTTTTGAAGAGAAGCGCGGCAATGCCGCGCTTCTCTTCAAAAATTCCGGGTTTTATTTTATTTTCGATCCTAAGCAAAAAATAATACCAACTCTCTGAAAGCCCACTTCAGACATTTTCTAGAAACGCTCACGTAGCGAGTGTTTCTAGAAAATGTCTGGTTTTGTTTTTCGAGGACTTGGTGCAAGCACCGCCCACATCACCCAAAAATTATTCCCCTTTAAGGCAGCATGATCATCATTTTTTCAAAACCCTTGATTTTGCATTCGCTCTGCGAATGCAAAATCAAGGGTTTTGAAAAATGGTGAAGGTATTGTTTAAGGACGATCCATTATTAATTCAATTCAATTCAATGAAGTCACTTCTTGGTGAATATGAAGTTGACGAGCATTCATTATGTATTCAAATAAGTCAGTGGCAAGGGCTTGTTCAACGGGATACACACCAGGTTTTTGCAACTTATGCTTTAGTACTAGTTCCGCTATGCTACCAGTTCCAAGCCCTGTGGCGATCGCCGCACTTTCATGGGTAAACGTACTGGTGTAGAGAACCGGACGACCTTCCTTTGCTCCCTTAATATCACAACGCATCGCCACACCCGTGCCGCTAAAGTGGTTAGTCACTTTTGTCATAGTATGGCTTACTCGCGCCAGAAACTCGACCGTCTTCGGGCTGCGCAACACCACCGGAGGCAGCCAGTGCGCCATCGTCCAGGTAGCATGGTTGTAGAAATCAGGAACAACACCGAACTTCGTGATGACCGTGTTCACCGGGAAAGATTGTTGTAAGGTAATCGCCTCTGGCATATCGTACCAATACACACTCGCCTGACCATAGGGGGTAGGAAACTCCAGGGTTTCGCGGGCTGTGTAAGGTTTAATTGGTTGCCACTTACCATCGAGCCATGCCTCAAAGGGGCGCTGCAACCCAATGAAGGTCGTCCGCATCACAGTGACACCCGCTCCTCCAGAGCCAGCAACAATATAGCTAAGTTGAACAGAGTCGGCTTTGTCCAACGACTCAATGCCCTGCCGCACCATGGAGTTAGAAATGCCAGGAAAAACCCCTGTATTAATGACAGCAGTAACCCCTGCCTCCGCTGCTGCATCATGCTTTGCCAGGGCTTTACGGGTAAAGCTACGCTCATCACTCACATCGACATAGTTAACCTTCGTCTCGATGCAAGTTTGTAAAACAGCAGCCTCTCGACTGTGGAATGGACCCGCCGAGTGAACAACGAGATTTGCTTTAGAAATTGCCTCCCGTAGCTGTTGAGGATTACTGATGTCCAGGACTTGAAACTGCACCTTTGCACCAAGGCGCTCCAAAGCAGCCATACCCAGTTGAGGATTACGCCCGGTAATCGTAACTTCTGCGTCAGTATGCTTCAGGATATCGATGGCGATGCTACTACCAATACGTCCACAGCCGCCAATAATTAGAACACGTTGCATGGGGTACAGTCAGTATCTGCAAAGAAGAAGAAAAGGGGTAGGGTGAATGCGAGGGGAGGCATTAAACGGAAGGAAATAGTTTGGTTGCTGATCGCCGCAGGTCTTCCAGAGTTCTCGTCAAACTCTTTTGACTGCTCAAAAATGCCCGTGCGCAATTCCGACCTGGCATCCCTGAAATCGAGCCACCGGGATGAGTTCCTGCCCCCGTGAGAAACAGTCCTTTAATAGGTGTTTGATAATTGGCAAGTTCGGGCAAGGGTCGCAGAAATACCATTTGTTCCAGAGACATATCGATATGGTAGTAGTTACCACGGTAGGCTCCGAGCCGCTGTCCCAGTTCAGCCGGACTTTCAACGCGCCGGGCAATAATAGAATCCTTCAAATTCGGGGAGTAGTCGGCTAGCTTTTCAATCACGCGATCGGCAACCTGATTCTTCAAGGTATCCGTCCATCCAGTACCATTCAGCCCAGTGCCTTCAGCTCCAGCAATCTGATAGGGAGCAAAGAACTCAATCCAAAGCGTATGCTTGCCCTCAGGAGCCATTGAGGGGTCTAGCATGGTGGGCACCACCACATACATGGAGGGATCGCGATCGGGGATACGTCCGCGCGACGCTTCATGGTGAGCAGTTTCAACGTGATCAACGGAGTCGGCAATGAGCACTGAACCAATCAAGTAATTATCTTGATGGTTGTAATTTTCGAAATGCAGTGGAGCTGAAAGCGCACAATCAACTTTTAGAAGGCTTTCATTGTTATTGATAATGCGTTTGTCGAGACGATGGCGAAGCTGAGAGTTAGCTGCATCCACATCTGCTTCTTCCACCAGATCAAGGAACAGCCGTTTTGCATCAATATTTGAGATAACAGCCTGTTTGGCACGATATTCTTTGCCACCCGCGACCCTAACCCCGATCGCCCTTCCATCCTCAACCAACACTCGTTCGACAGATTGATCCGTCAGGACAACACCACCATCTTTCCAGACCCGCTTGAGTAAGGCTGTAACTAAGGCTCCTGTGCCTCCTCTGGGGCGTGCCATCCCTGGAGCATGGCGCAAAGCCATCATCATGGCTCCGATCGCCAGATTCTTTTGGGAGGGAGCTAAACCTAACTCCGAAGCTAATCGCGCCATCGGAGCTTTGAGCCAGGGTTCTGTAAACCACTCGTCTAATAAATCCTCGGCACTGGTCAACATCGTACGCACGAAATCTAAAGCCTTATTTGGCGTACCAACGACATTGAGGGCATCCTTGATAGCATCCAGATCATAGTTTCGAACGATACTGATGATGGACTTTGGAGGAGCATTGAAAATGGGGACGAGCGCATTAATCACCTGTTGCCAGTGGTGAATAAACTTACGATAACGCTCCGCTTCCTGGGGATTAAAGTGAGCAATATTCTGACAGGTTTGCTCCACAGAACGATGGGCTAAAAAGTACCGACCGTCTGGATGGGGGCAAAATACTACTGGGTCACAGTAAAGATAGTCCAGCCCAAACTGGTTAAGCTGCAACTCCTGCACCACAGGACTAAGGTGAATGAATTCGTGATCGATCGCACAAAGATTAAACTTGAAACCGGGAGCCGCTTCGGGCATCACTTCCTCGGTTGTCGCTGCACCCCCGGGAACAGAGCGCTTTTCCAGGACCAATACCCGATAGCCAGCTTTCAGTAAATAGGCTGCACAGACTAAGCCGTTGTGTCCTGCGCCAATAATGATGATGTCGAACGTTTCCATATGAGTTGGACTGGGGCTTCACTTTGTTCTTGACTTGACTTGACTTATCTTCTACTTGTCTTGCTCTTGAGCTTTTCTCTTGAGATTTTCTCTTGAGCTCTTCTACTTACTTTTCCACTTATGCGATTGCGCTTGTCTTTAAATTACAGTGACCTTTCTACAGTGAACTTCTCTCCAACTCATCTTTACCAAGGGTAAACGAAAACCTCGAAAGATACATCAATCCTTGGGCAGGAAGGAAGGGTAGGAATGGAGAATACATCTGCTGCCTCAACTTTCGAGGCTCTTTTACGAATGGGAGCGATCGCCCATCACTACAGCAAGCCACTCCTCTGACTCAGCTCTGACTCAGAACTCCATCTACCATCCGTCTACTAAAAATCAAGCAGCATCCAAATTACCCCCTGCATATCCTTCCGTGATCATATAACTGTCATCTATAAATATGTATAGCAGGCAGGAAGTATTAAGATTTTCTCCTTATTTTGAATATCCAGCGATTATTTTTAGGGGCTCAACTACTCCTAAATTTCTTTCCTTAGATCCATGCTAAACGCATAAAAACCACAGATTATGAAAGATGCTATTACAGCAGCAACTTGATTTTGTAATAGAAGAACATTAATTGGCAACGATATAAGTAGGGAATGGCTATGAAAAGAGTATTGAGTATTATTCTTGGAGGCGGTGCTGGAACTCGTCTCTATCCATTAACAAAAATGCGTGCGAAGCCTGCAGTTCCGCTGGCAGGAAAGCATCGTTTAATTGATATTCCTATTAGTAACTGCATTAACTCAGAAATTCTGAAAATTTATGTGCTAACACAGTTTAATTCTGCTTCTTTAAACAAGCATGTCTCCCAGAGCTATCGATTTGCAGGGTTTCAACAGGGTTTTGTCGAAATTTTGGCAGCTGAGCAAACTCCCGACAGCAAGGAGTGGTTTCAGGGTACAGCCGATGCTGTACGGCAATATATGCGGATCTTTCAGGATATTGATGTAGATGAGTATCTAATACTATCCGGTGATCATTTATATCGGATGGATTACCGAGACTTTGTTGAACATCATCGAGCAACAGGGGCAGATATTACACTTTCTGTTTTGCCTGTTGATGAAAAGCGGGCATCTAGTTTTGGACTAATGAAAATTGATGATTCGGGACGCATCATTGATTTTAGCGAAAAGCCCGAAGGCGATGCCTTGAAGCAAATGCAGGTGGATACCACTACTCTAGGGCTTTCCTCAGAGGAAGCCAAGCTTAAGCCTTATATCGCTTCAATGGGTATCTATTTATTCAAGCGGAATGTCCTCATCGATCTCCTTAACCAAAAGCCCAAATATACTGACTTTGGCAAGGAGATTATTCCTAACTCTGCTAAGGATTACAAGATACAAGCCTATTTGTTTAATGACTATTGGGAAGATATTGGAACCATTGAGTCGTTTTTTAATGCAAATTTAGCCTTGATTCAGCAGCCCAACCCTCCCTTTAGTTTCTACGATGAAAACGCTCCTATTTACACCCGTGCTCGCTATCTGCCACCCACCAAACATCTCAACTGCCAAATCACAAATTCTATGATTAGTGAAGGTTGTGTATTGAAGGAGTGCAAGGTCGAAAATTCTGTCATTGGGATTCGAACCAGAATTGAGTCTGGCTGTGTAATTCGTGATAGCTTACTCATGGGGGCAGACTATTACCAATCGAATTTTGAGCAGCGTGGAAACTGCGATCGCTCAACCATCCCCCTCGGCATTGGTGCAGGTAGCGAAATTCACCATGCCATTGTGGACAAAAATGCACGCATTGGTTGCAATGTAAAAATCATTAACAAGGACCGTATTGAAGAAGCTGAATGTGAGGATAAAGGTTTCTACATTCGGAGTGGCATTGTTACTATTTTGAGGAATACAGTCCTGCCCGACGAAACGATCATTTAGGAGTACTCCAAGAAATCAAGATCCCATTGTGGAAAAAGAGGTGCGGCTTAGCTGCACCTCTTTTTCCACAATGGGATCTTGATTCTTGCTAAGTCGATCTCCAGAAAAGAATATCCCCATTTTTTGAGAGAGGGCGCGGCTAAGCCGCGCCCTCTCTCAAAAAATGGGGATATTCTTTCTCAGAAATCTCTTAAGCTCTTGGATCACATTTACCAAGCTATTTGCCAAACAAAGTTGTACTGGGTATGCAGATCAAACAATCTACATAATTCTTGCGGGAGGAACGGAAGGGCTGTCGCTCTCACAAGAATTATGTTGGTTATTGACAATACCTTCGCCATTTTTTTAAAGCCCTTGATTTTGCATGCGCTCCGCGCACACAAAATCAAGGGCTTTAAAAAAATGGCGAGCATGTTGTTATTAAGTGATTAATTATTGAGTGATTGATTATTGAGTGATTGATTATTGAGTGCATTCCCCTGAATGTTTTCCCAATAAAGCAAAAGAAAAAGGGAAACTGCGGCAGCTTCCCTTTTCTATATGTATGACTGCTTGTGCAGTTCATGAGATACAGTTCACGAGATATGCGAGGATGCTCTGGATTAGAACAAACCCAACCAGTGGAAGAAGCCTTGTCCAGTGGTCAGCTCAATAATTAGTGCGCCTAAGAAGCCCAGCATTGCCAGACGACCATTCCAAAGTTCTGCACTGGGATTGGAGCCAAACTCAAACTTAGTTCCATACTCACCATACTGACGGCGGAACTGATCTTGATAGGTTACGTTGTCTTGTGGGTTAGCCATGAGGGAAATCCTTTTGTGTGTGACAGCAATTGTTGGGGTCAAACGAGAAGTAGTCTTATAGGAATCGTAATTTATAAGGACAGAATCTGTTTGACCGTTCGGTTGACCTTTGCGCAAAGCTTGATTCAAACTTTGTCAAAGTATTGTTTACTAATGTAACAGCCTCTTCTCCCAAGCTAATCTATTAGAGGTGAGAGGATTATGCAATTATCTCTCTACCATTAGGAAGACTATAGGATGTGACGGCAATAAAATAAGTAAATTGTGGGAGCAGCACCGCGTACAGCATAGGGCTGGTATATTTTCTCACCTGCATTTTATGGTGGTTTTTTCAAGCTTTAGACTTTAAAAATAAACATTCTTACTAAATTAAGATGTCAATCTATCACTTAATCTTCTAATTTTTAAATTAAATGCAGCTTATTGTCACAGGTTTAGGTCTTATGAAAGTACCCTTAGACGTTACGTATCGGAATGTAGAAAAGAGCAATGTACTTGAGGATTTAATTTCCTCAAAAGTGGAGAAATTAGAGGAAGTATGCGACCACATTATTGGTTGTCACGTAGCTGTGGAACGGGCGCATACGCACCCCAGTCATGGTTCACCCTATCGTGTACGCATCGACCTGACGGTGCCCCCTGGGCATGAGGTGGTTGTTGCGAAGAATCCGGGTGAGGGAAATCAGTACGAGCCCCTTGAGTCGGTCATTCGCGATACGTTTGATGCGGCGCGTCGCCAACTGCGCGACTTGAATCAACAGCAAAATAATCAGATCAAATACCATCCAGAACAAGTGATGGGTGGAGTTGTTACACGATTATTTCCTTCGGAGAACTATGGTTTTTTGAAAACCGTTGAGGGGCAAGAAATATTTTTCCACCGGAATAGTGTTCTTCACAATGACTTTGATGATTTAACGGTAGGAACAGGGGTGCAATTCTTTGTTACCGACGGGAATAAGGGTCCCCAAGCAAGCACAGTCAGAATTGTTAGTAAGCCTGGAATTCGACCTCCTGAAAAGCGTACTAATCCGGAGCCAATGGATGTTCCGAAAGGATGGTCTTATGATGAGGGATCTTGAGTTGTTTCCAGAGAATGATGTCAACAGGTTTTGATGTTTATTACTCTGAAAGAAAGTGCAGTTAGCTAGTAGGTAGATATGGATACTTCCACGCCTCAAAATTCCAATCAAGATCCAAAACGCGAAGGACGAGAACCTATTCGTCAGCCGCTACAACCGGAGCAGGTTTCACCGAAACAGCGTGCAGAAAACAAGAGAATTCTTGATGAGGAACATCCAACTGTTAATCCGGGCGATCAAGTAAATGAGGAAAAAACACTTGAGGAAAAAGCCCAGCAGGTAGCTGTGAATACGGGAGACATTACAGGCGATCGCATCGTCGTCCCCACTTACTTTGTTGTGGATGATCCTGAAGAAGGACAAAAAGCTCTGCATCATGTGAAGGATGCGGAAGAGATTTCAGATGTTATTCGTCAAGCACGCACCGATGAATCTGGCGATCGCACCTGGTGGTAAGAAAAGTCCATACAGGTTTCAACTAAAACTTGATCAACTTAATCGGATAAACGAGAAGGGCGCAACAGAATGTTGCGCCCTTCTTGCTTAGGATTTTATTTCGTACGCGATCCTTAGCTCAAAGCAAAACCGTTGATGCCGTTGGTCTGGCAACTACACATGTATGAGAAGATAGATGGGCGTTCCCTACTAAAGTAGGAAAATAGAACTTTTGACTGCTTGAGCTTCAGGCAAAATGCAGCAAGTAGAAAGCCCTTTGAGGTTTTCTATCATTAAAAGATTACTTATATGTATCCATAGTAAAGATGGTTGAACCTATGCTTGAAACCCAATACATCATTGGTGTCGATATTGGCACGACCAGTACCAAAGCCGAAATCTTTACAACGGCAGGTGTCGGAGTGGTTCAACATGCGATCGCCTATCCCCTCTCCTCCCCTGAACCCGATATTCAAGAACAAGACCCCGACGAAATTTTTGAGGCGGTTGTGAGTAGCGTCAATAGTCTGATGGTGCAAAGTCAGATTTCGCCTTCCAATGTAATAGGGCTTTGCTTTAGCTCCGGCATGCATAGCTTGATTTTGATGGATCAAGACGGTAAACCTTTGACCCAAAGCATTACTTGGGCAGACAGGCGTAGTGCTCCCTGGGTCAAAGAAATTCGGGAGAAGCACAACGGCAAAGCCATCTACCATCGCACCGGAACGCCCATTCACCCGATGTCTCCCTTTGTCAAGCTGGTATGGTTGCGACATGAGCATCCTGACCTGTTTCAGCAAGCTACAAAATTCATCTCTATTAAGGAATATGTTTTGTATCGCTGGTTTGGGGAGTATGTGGTGGATTACTCCATTGCCAATGCAACCGGGCTCTTCAACATTCACAGCTTAGATTGGGATGCGGAAGCGTTAGAAGTGGCGGGAGTGCAAGTGGAACAGCTTTCGCAATTAGTACCAACGACCCATTGTTTGACCGATATACGCACCGAGTATGCCGAGCAGATGGGTATCGCCGAACAGATGCCTGTCATTGTGGGTTCCAGTGATGGGGTATTGGCAAACCTGGGGGTGGGGGCTATTTCTCCCGGCATCGTTGCCGTTTCAGTAGGAACCAGTGGAGCAGTTCGCACGGTTCTTGACCATCCAAAAACAGATCCCGAAGAAAAGCTATTTTGCTATGCCCTGACGGAAAAGCACTGGGTTGTGGGGGGAGCCGTGAATAATGGCGGGTTGATTTTGCGATGGGTGCGCGACAATCTGGGCGATGCAGAAGTGAATACGGCGAATCTGCTGGAGGCAGATCCTTACAACATTTTGACGGCGATCGCCGCAACAATTCCCCCCGGTGCGGAAGGGCTAATCTTCCACCCCTACCTGGCGGGAGAGCGAGCGCCCCTGTGGGACACCAATGCGCGAGGGAGCCTGTTTGGGATTGCCCTGCACCACACCAAAGCGCATATCATTCGAGCCGTGCTGGAAGGGGTGGTATTAAACCTCAAAATGGTGTTAGATGCGCTATATGAGCTGACAGGCTCAATTTCGAGCATCCGGGCAACCGGGGGATTTGCCCGCTCGGAGTTATGGCGGCAAATGTTAGCGGATATTTTTAACTACGAAGTGATTGTCCCCGACAGCTTTGAAAGCTCCTGTTTTGGAGCCGCACTCCTCGGTTTGTTTGCACTTCAGCAGATTCCTTCCCTGGAAGAGACAATTCACTTTATGGGTGATAACCAGCATCATTATCCAGTCGATACCCACGTTGAGAGCTATCAAAAAGTAATTTCGGTTTACAACGACTTGTTGCAGATCTTTCAACCTGCCTATGAAAGGGTGGCAGCCATGCAGGCTGCGCTGGAGCAAGACTCTCGCTCCCAGGATGATTGATGGTCTAACCAACGAATGCTGGTGCGGAAGCTCTTTGCTGGAGTGATTCTTTCGGGACAAGCAACTGTGGCTTAGGATTGAAAATAAAATAAAACCCGGAATTTTTGATGAGAAGCGCGGCAATGCCGCGCTTCTCATCAAAAATTCCGGGTTTTACTTCGTACGTAATTCTAAGCCACAGTTGCTTGTCCCAAAAGGGGTTTTTAATAAGTTGCTCGGGATAGCACACGTTGCTTTCTGTCCCTGGCATGAGCGATGGAGATTAAACCAGTTCGGTGATCGTTTGCAGGAGCATATCCACTTCAATAGGCTTGGGGATATGACGTTGAAAGCCATTGGCGAGGGTGCGTTGCTGGTCTTCCACACGGGCGTAGGCGGTGAGGGCGATCGCCGGAATCGGCTCCTCTTTATCCGCAGATAGGGAACGAATCTTGCGGAGTAGCTCATAGCCATCCATGTTGGGCATTCCCAAATCACTGATGAGTAGATCAGGCTCCTCGTCCAAAAATTCTTCCAGCGCTTCCTCCGCCGAGGCAACCGCCACCACTTCTGCTCCATACTGGCTCAGGAGGGTTGATAGCAACTCCCGGCTATCGTTATCATCATCGATCGCCAGCACCCGTATACCCGCGAAATTCAGCGTATCCGGTGCTGCCCTATCCTGACTCTCGGTCTCTGTATCCTGGGAAATGAGGGGAAGAGTCACAACAAAAGTTGAACCCTGCCCTTCTCCGGGACTTTCTGCGGCGATCGCCCCACCGTGGGCTTCTACCAGATAGCGGACAATGGCAAGTCCCAGTCCCAACCCCCCATATCGTCGGGTGATCGAAACATCTTCCTGGCGAAACGACTCAAAAATGTGAGGCAAGAAATCGGGGCGAATGCCTTTCCCTGTATCGGTAATACAAATCTGTCCCTGATTGCCGACCCGGCGAAGCTGAACCACAATCTGACCCTGGGCAGGCGTAAACTTAATGGCATTGGAAAGTAGATTCCAAATAATCTGTTGAATCCGGGTAGCATCTCCCCAAACATTGCCAATGTCTTCTAAATCAGTCTTCAGATCGATGACTTTGGCAGTCGTTGCTGTCTTCACCGTCTCTACTGCCGCTTCGATAGTGGATACCAGAGAGACAGGCGCATTGTCGAGTTTGAGCTTACCCCGCAAGATGCGGGCAATATCCAGTAAGTCATCAATTAATTGGGTTTGGAGTTTGGCATTGCGCTCAATGGTTTCAAGCGCTCTGGCTGTTTTAGCGGCATCCAGCTTTTTCGTTTTCAAGAGTTGTGCCCAGCCCAGGATAGGGTTCAGGGGCGATCGCAACTCATGGGAAAGAATAGCCAGAAACTCATCCTTTACCCGGTTGGCTTGCTCTGCCGCCGTCCGTGCCGCCTGTTCCTGTTGCAAAAGCTGTTCCCGCTCTGCCTCGGCACATTTGCGATCGTGAATATCCATCGCGGTGCCAAACCAATTAATCACCTCATCCTGCTCATTCTTAAGCGGCAGGATGCGTGCCAAATGCCAGCGATAGTGACCATCATGGCGCTTCAGCCGCACTTCCACCTCATAGGCTCGCTTGACCTGAATTGCTTCCAGGCGCGTGCTATTCGCGGTTTCAAAGTCTTGGGGATGAATGATATCTGCCCACAAGCCCACTCCTAGCTCCAGATCCTCCACCCCGGTATAGTCTTTCCATCGGTGGTTGAAGAACTCGATCCTCCCATCGGCACTATTGACCCACATCAACTGTGAGACGGCATTCGCCAGGGTGCGATAGCGGGCTTCGCTGAGGCGCAGCCGTTCTTCCGCTTGTTTGCGATCGCTAATATCCAAATGAATTCCTGCCATTCGAATGGGATCACCCGTTGTATCTCGCTTCACGACTTTTCCGTAGTCTGCAATCCATTTCCAATCGCCGTTTTTCGTCAGCATTCGATACTCTGCCATAAAGGGTATGGCACTATCCCGCAGATGGGCATCGAGCTTTTCCATGACCCCCGGTTTATCTTCCGGGTGAATCAGCGATTCCCAGGAACAGACCTTTAGTGGTAGCTCTCCCCGGTCATATCCCAACATCTCCAACCATTCTGGGCTGAGATAATCACTTTGCGCCAGAATGTTCCAGTCCCACAATGCGCCACCCGCCCCCTCAATTGCCAGTTGCAGGCGTTCTTCACTTTCGCGCAAAGTCGCCTCCGCTTGTTTGCGCTCGGTAATGTCTAGCAGTGTGCCAATAAAGCGGTGAGGTGTCCCATCCGGCGCAAAATAGACCTGTCCCTTTGCCAAAAGCCAGCGTTCAATCCCATCTTCGATACCGATAGTGCGGAACTCGACCGCATATCTGCCATCGCTTGCGGGCGGCAAACTAGCCTGAACAATCGGGGTCAGGCGATCGCGCTCATCGGGATGCAATCCAGCAAAGAAGGTATCAACGGTTACTTCGGCATCGGGAGATAAGCCAAACATCGCTTTGCAACGAACATCCCAAATGATCTGGCTGGTGCTCAGGTTCCAATCCCAGGTGCCCAGTTGCGCCGATTCCAGGGCAAGCCGAAGCCGATCTTCACTCCGCCGAAGGGACATTTCAGTGCGTTTGTGACGGCTGAGATCCAACACAAATACGACCGAGTCTTCCCGCCGCTCGCCCAACAAGCTATAGCCAATGAGGACTGGAATGCGATCGCCATCCTTGCGAATATACTCCTTTTCATAGGGAGTGCAGGCTCCCCGCTCTTGAGCTTCGGCAATTCCTTCCACATCCAGGGGAAGATATTCCGGTGGCGTCATCTCAATCCATTGCAACCTGCCCGCTTCCAAATCCTCTCGCGTATATCCAACAATCCGCAACAACTCGTCATTCGCCTCAAAAATATTGCCGTGGATATCTCCATAGAGAATTCCAACGACATTCGATTCGACAAACCCTCGCAGCCGTGTCTCTTTGTCAGTTAAAGGCGTAGTGGGAAGCGGGCGATCGCCATCCAAGTCAATTAATGGAAGAGGTTGTTCTAATGGCAGCTCTAATGGTTGCTGTTGATGAAGGGGTACAAAATTCGTCGGATCTGGATCTGGATTTAGATATACACGGTCACGCGACTCAGGCTTCTGTTCGACGGTGGTCTGTTTAATGGTGGAATGTCTACTGGGTGAATATTCAGCAGGTGAATATTCAGCAACAGTTTGCACCCCATATTCAATACTCTGATTTCTAGCCCTCCCCGTTGGTAAACTCTCACCCTGGGACGAATGATAGGAGCCTATTTCTGTGCTTATTTCTGTTAGATTTCCTGCGCCTACAGGATTTTCTTTAGCAGAGACACTCTCGATGCTTGAATACAATACACCCATCAATCGTTGAGCTGTTACCCGTTCACGCACCAAATAATCCAGGGCACCTGCTTTGATTGCCTGAACAGCCACCTCAGCATCATTTTTGCCAATTACAATAACGCTTGGAAAACCAGGATTGGGAATCTGAAAAGTTGACTGATAACGGAGTAAAGCGACTTGTTCAAAGATTTGATTAGATACATCAGAAGGCGTAGCCACAAAGTCCAGCACAATTGCAACAATCGGCTTAGCGCATAATTCAGCTAACTCTTCAACATAGCTCGTGAATGTTGCTCGTCGTTGATAAAATTCAAATTTTGATGAAATAAACTTCAACAGTAGAGGGGACAAAGCTGGTTGAGTTATTGAACCAACTTCCCCTGGAGAATGTGCAACTGTCAAAATAGCAATGTGGGGTTTTAGCATACGGCAAGTTGTATTGTCCGCATTTCTTGCTGATTCAGAATTCTGATTTAGATCTGATTCAGAGTACAGTTAGACATCAGCTTAGACATTAGCAAAACTGACATGCTTCTAACAAGAATTAGGCGGAATTTATTTAATAACTTTTATGCAACAGATCCAATTCAGGATTATGTCTCATAGTCATATTCCTAGCAATACTTGATCCACCCTCAAATACCCCACCCAAAAGAAGGGGCTTTAGCTCCAGCAAACCTATCCAAGATGAAAATCTAAAATGCAGCAATACGATACCTAAAACGCAGGACAAAACATAACGTAGTGCAAAACTTTATGTCGTGCAAAGCAAGAGTGTCGTGCAAAACAAGAATCGAAGCTACAACCCGAATACACAACTTGCAACTAAAGTTCAGCACTTATCAAACCAAATTGCAGCTTTATTGCAACTTTACAGATTTTTTGGATAGGACATTGTACTAAGCGCTAGTTATTAAAAATACACTGCTCTCCCACATCAGGAAATCTGTCAAAAGTTAGAAAATACACATACGACCCAGCCCAAAATAACTCACACTCAAGCAAGCATAATACCTTTACCATTTCTTTAAAGCCCGTGATTTTGCCTTGCGCAAGCGTAAGGCAAAATCACGGGTTTTAAAGAAATGGTTTTCCTATTTGTTGCGCAGCGCTATGCAAAAACACTGAAGAGTTGAACATAAAATACAACCCAAATTTTTTGATGAGAAGTGCGGCAATGCCGCGCTTCTTGCAATGGCAGGCGATCGCATCATCGCCTTGCACACCAGCATCAATCTCGATACGACTAGGACTTACGCACTTCGTGCGAAAACCCACGCAATTGAGCGATTTTTCGAGCGCAGCACGCCCGAAAAATCGCCCAACTGCGTAAGCCCTGACGACGACAGCGGTGTGATGCCAGGGGGCAATCCATGGGGTCAAAAATTCTTATCAAATCGGGGGTTGCACGCCTCGCAGGGCAGAGCGGATGAAAAGCCTTGAGGACGAGGGCAACGCGACAGATCTGAGGGCAAACACGTTGCATAATAAGAAGATGCAGGACTGCCTGGGGCGATCGCTGCCCTTGTCACGTCCTCTTGTCATAACTTGACAGAACCCCTACTTGTTCGTGTGCTTTGTCAAGCTACGAGAACCGAGCCGATTGGCTCTATCCTCTTCCTCAAACCGTGGAAGGAGCAGAATTTCACGATTCTGCAAGAGAACTAAACTTTATCCTCCGTCTTTGTTGCCTAACTAACGAACCAAAGGGAAGGCTCTTTTGGTAACCCTCAAAGCCTCTCTCCCTAACGTTCCCGACCTGATATGCTCACTCTCCTTCTACTTACAATGTTCGTTATTAGTGGTTCTGCCCTCTGTTCTGGCACCGAGACGGCATTGCTCTCCGTTCCGCAAACGCGCGTCCGTCAGTTGGCACAATCGGGACAAAAATCGGCACGGGCGCTGTTGAGGATTCGGGAAAAAATTAGCCGCCCAATCGCCACCCTCGTCATTTTCAATAACCTATTCAATATCCTGGGCAGCATTGCGATTGGACGAACCGCCTCAGTCGTTTTGGGCGATGCGCTGTTAGGGGTCTTCTCCGGGCTGCTTACCTTCCTCATCATCATCTTTGGCGAAATTCTGCCGAAGACCTTTGGGGAACGCTATGCCGAGCAGGTTTCGCTGATTGTGGCTCCGGTTGTTGTGTGGCTTACCTTTCTGTTTACCCCCCTGGTGATGGTGCTGGAGCGCATTACGGCTCCTTTCGTTAAAGGGGAACGGCGACCCATTACCAACGAAACAGAAATTCAACTGCTGGCACGTCTGGGACACCAGGAAGGGGTGATTGAGAAGGACGAGTTTGAGATGATTCAGCAGGTATTTCGCCTGAACGATCTCACTGCGCGGGATTTGATGACCCCCCGTGTCGCCATCACTCACCTGCCAGGAGAAATGACCCTGGGCGAAGCGAAAGACGACGTCTTCTTTTCGCAACATTCGCGCATCATCGTTAGCGGCGAGTCCCTAGATGAAGTCGTGGGCATTGTCATGCGGAGTCAGCTATTGACAGCGCTGATTCAGGGACAGCACGATCGCACGATCGCCAGTCTCTCTCGTTCTGCCTACTTCATCCCCCAGTCCCTGCGCGCCAACAAGCTGCTCAAAACCTTCCAGGCGGGGCGCGAACACCTGGCGGTGGTGGTGGATGAGTATGGCATTCTGGCGGGGGTTGTAACCCTGGAAGATGTATTGGAAGTCCTGATCGGCGAGATTGTGGATGAAACGGATCGGGCGATCGACCTTCAGGAAATCGCCCGACGGCGGGGCATTCGGATTTTGAGCCGGAGCCAAAATGGTGAGCGGAAAAGCAGAAGTAAACCAGAGCGATAAGGCGATCGCCAGCGTTTCCGGTAGCAGGTGGCAACCAACCCTAAGGGTTGAAAATGAAATAAACCCGAAATTTTTGATGAGAAGCACGGCAATGCCGCGCTTCTCATCAAAAATTTCGGGTTTTATTTCATACGTGATCCTAAGAGCTAAGGCACTTGCAAGAAAATAAAATCCCAATTTTTGAGAGAGAAGCGCGGCATTGCCAGCCTTCTCTCTCAAAAATTGGGATTTTATTAATCCGCAGAGCCCTAAACAAGAAAATAAAGAAGGTATTGGACTTGGCCGTGCAAAGTTCATGCATCAAATGAAAATGGGACGGGTTCCAGATTCATCTTGTCGAAGCACCTGCCTGCGGTTGCGTGGATTGGCACTGACATGAATCCAGGCGGGGCGCTGCAACGTTCCGTATTCCAAAATCACCTGGTCAAAGGGAACATTGCGGACAACCCACTCAGCAAAGCGGCGAGTGTTGCCATCGCCAGGAATCACATCTGCGGCGTAACCCAGGGTGTGATCACTGTTGGGAACACCACCTACCAATCGATTTAGGGCAGGAGAGCGATAGCCTGACGAAATGGTTAGAGGACCGAGAGCATTGCGGGCAGGCTGCAAAATCCGCTGGGCAAGGGTTTTCAGATTTGCCAGGGCTGCGGGAGGGGGGGTGTTATCAATGCCTCGCAGATTGGCGGTTATCGAACTGGTCAATTCTTGCAGCGTAAAGTCTTTGCTCAACCGCACCACAGGTTCTATTTCACCAAATAGTCCCTCATAGGGCAGGCGATAGATGGGGCGATCGCTCAAATTTTTCAAGCCCCGCAGTCGTGTCACTTTGCGAATCACATCATCCACAACCGCATCTTTAGAACCCAATTGTGGATCATTGATGTTCTCAACAAAGACTTTGAGGGCATCTGCCCCCCGCTGTCGTAGTTCCTCAAAGGGGAGCGATCGCGGCAACATAAACAACCCCTCGTAGGGCAAACGCCCCGACGGACGCGGCGGTTGTCCCCCTAGCGCCCGCAGCAAGGAATCGGCAAGTTCATCGGCAGCGGTCGGGGTCGAGTCTGAGATACCTGAAATCAATCGCTTTAACTGGTTTGCTGCCTGCTGTCGCCAATACTCGATTTGCTCCTGACTCACATTTGCGGCACTGTAGCCAAAAAGTCCTTCATAGGGATAGGTTCCGGCGGGGCGGTTGGGGGAAAAGCCGCGCAGTCGCCGAATCAGCCGATCCGCCTGGTCATCAGCCCCGACAACGGCATTGGTGTTGAGCTTGTCCAGATAAATCTGCACCCCCGCCCCTGCCTGGTTTCGCAATGCAGAAATAGGTGCATCGCCAAATAAACCAACATAGGGATCGCGAGTAATGGGGCGGGGAGGCTGATCGCCCAACGTGCGCAACAAATCATCCACCAACTGGTCTTCGGCAGTGAAGTTGGGCGCACGGATCTGAGGAATGAGCTTTGCCAGAAGGTCGGCAGCCTGACTGCGCCAGCGTTCGAGCTGTGATATTCCATTTGTCATAGGAAAGAACCATAGGAAATTACAAGGGTATGGGTATCAAGGGTATGGGTATCAAAAGGCAAGAAACGCCTGAATGCGGGCAACTTCAGTTTTCAAATATGCCTCCGTTTGGGCAAGTAATTGCTTGAGGTAGGCAGGGTTCGCATTGTCGATCGCCCCAAACTTCTGCTCCAGTTGGGGTTGCAGCCGCAGGTAAGCCTGACCATGCTGCGTCCCGCCTTTGGTCACAATTTGCTCAGCAATGTAGCGATGAATATCCGCAGGTGCATCCATCACCACATCCACAATTCGGGGTGCCCACTGGGTAGCGCCCCAGCCCCGCACCTCTTGCCAGGGCAAGCTTTCCCCCAAACCACCCGTCCCCACAGACAGCACGCAAATTTCATTCACAATCCGATCCATCGAGGCTTCTATCTGGTTCGCTTTGACCTCTCCCGATCGCATCAAACGAATTGCCTCTGCAACCGCGCAGGCAACCGGATTATTCGCCCCCACACCCCCGTCTATCATGGAAAACTCCAAAGGTTCTGCTGGGGTTTGAATGAGCAACCGTTGCGCTGGACAACCGTTGCACTGGAAAGCAGGTCGGAGCAGCTGCCGAACAAACGCAAGCTTTCCACAACGGGACATTGGCATGCCCTTCCCATTGAATGGGAAGATGCTCAAATTTTTCAAGGCTCTAAAGAGAGAAACCTTGCGTTCCAAACCGCATAACTATCAGGGATTGTCCCCAACAAGATCCAAATTCTCGATAGTCCTCAAGGGGTAATGATTCTTGGCTGTGGGCAATCCCACACCCCAAAATCACTACCCCCGTACCACTACCAAGGACATTTCTGAGAAAGAATATCCCGATTTTTTGAAAGAGGGCGCGGCTAAGCCGCGCCCTCTTTCAAAAAATCGGGATATTCTTTCTTGGAGATCGCCCAAATTCTCTACAGTGGATAGGAAGCCTACCGTGCCATTTTGCAGCCCATCTTGAAGTAATGGATCGTTTGTCTCAACTCAAACAGCAGTACCTTGATCTGACCAGTAAGGTCTTGCCCAAGCTGGCAAAGAGCCGCAAGTTTCCGGTGCGACAGAATCACTGCTTTCAACGCATTGTTCTGGATAATCTGTTTGGTCGGTGCTGGTACGAAGCGCTCGAACGGGGACGCATCCCTGCCTATCAGCAGTTGACGGAAGAGCAGTTGGAGCGGGCGATCGCCCTTGCCCACGCCATCATCAACCAACCCGACTCTTACCTGTGGCAGTTGAACCAAAACAGCCTGAAGTGGCGCGGTAAAAGCAGCCCATAAGTGCCGATCTTCTCCTCTGGCTAGAGGTTATTTTGGGGACTATTCCTTTAGGTTTGAATCGTGAAGGTAAGTGATACGACCACGCCAAATCATCACTTTGGGCACCGTCGAGCATCACTCTTCACATCCCGCCTATCCTCTTCAAAGTTCCTTCTCCGATGTCCGATCCTCTAATTCTGACGCTAAAGTTCGATCAAAGTACGTTTGAGCAAGCAAACGCCTTACGACAACAGCACTTCCCACCAGAGCGTAATGTCGTTCCTGCCCACATTATTCTGTTTCATCAGTTACCGGGCGATCGCAAATCGACTATTTCCCAACACTTGCATGACCTGTGCGCCCAGACAAAGCGCTTTCCACTTTCCTTGCCCACACTCCAGTTTCTTGGTAACGGCGTCGCCATCGACGTTCGCTCCCCCGAACTGACGCAACTACACAAAACCCTGGCAACCACCTGGGATGAATGGCTCATCCCTCAAGATCGCCAGGGCTATCGTCCCCACATCACGATTCAAAACAAAGTGAAACCCGAAACAGCCCGCCACCTCTACGAACGCATGGAAGAGCAATGGCAACCTACGACAGGCTGGGGAGAAGGCTTATTGCTGTGGCACTACCGCAAGGGACCATGGGAACAAGCGGGAGAATTTTGCTTCGCATAGCTCTAATAAAACCCGGAATTTTTGATGAGAAGCGCGGCAGTGCCGCGCCTCTCATCAAAAATTCCGGGTTTTATTTCGTACATGATCCTATGGGATTTTGAGCAAAACGCTATACTGCCACTGACTGAAGTAAAGCCAAAGTCTCAATGACAGTTTCTGCACGCTCCTTGGGTAAGTCTTCTCCCCAAAAGACCATATCGGGGTTTTCCTGATAAATAACTTCTAAACCAATTTCTACGGTAGCCGCCGTCATCACTTCGCAGTTCTGGCGCAAAGCCACTTCAACCTCAGGACTACCCAAAAAACCTTCTTCAATAATCAAAACTTTCATTCACAAGACTCCAATTGCTTCTTAACTCAAGACTCCTGCAACCGCACACCTTGCACTGGGTCGGGAATTATACACAGCATTGCTAACCGCCCAGAGATATTCACTGACTGGCGATGACAAAGCCCCTTGACCATGCGGCTGGAGAAAACTAAACACTACAGCTACAGCACGTTAGACAGCACGTTAGACTGAGCGCTGGCATGAAAATGAAAAGGAGGAGACAGCATTAAATTTTCCTTTTTAAGGAGAAGTAAATGCGCACTGCAAAAGGTATGATTTAATACAAAAAAGTGTACAGTCACTCTTTGCAAAAGTGAGTCAATATTAAGAAAATTATCTAAAGATTAATTAAAACCTCCTTTGTAAACATTGCTTAAAAATCGAGGCATTCCCTCGGCTGAAGTTTATAAAAAACCGTAACAATAAGTACCTCGGCACAATTAAACCCAAGACTCAAAATGCTGTGGTGCCCGCAAAGTATTTGTTTAGCGTTTATTGTTAGCAGCCGATGTTTTACCCCCCTCAATCCCCCCTTGGTAAGGGGGGAAGCCTGGTTCTCCCCCTTACCAAGGGGGAGTTAGAGGGGGTGTCTTAGTGGACGCTAAACAAGTACGGTGCAAAGCACCCCAAAAATCCCTCAACTGCCCAATATGAGCCGTCAAAATGATGCGTGCGCACCGCTTAGCAACGCGCACACATCATTTTGGGTTCTTGACTGGATTAGCGATCAATCGGCAGTTCGGGCAACCTCTGGTATAGAGGGGCGATCGTAGTTTTGCACTTTGCTGGAAAGGGTTTGGAAGTCGAAGGAACGCGGAGCCGGGAAAAGCAAGATGCCAAGCCATAGAACCAGGCTGGAGAGGAGGGCGGCGATCGCAAAACTGACCAGCAAATCTCCGCCCCCTGGCAGCGGCAACCAGGCAGAAAAATTAGGAGCCGGGAAGAACAGCGCCCCCGCCACAATCCCCACCAGAGAAGCGGTGAGTGCTACGCCCTGGGTAAGTCGGGTTGAGTAGAGTCCGGCGATGACGGGCACAAAGGCTCCGGCGCACACCAGGTCTGCTAGCAGGAACAGGTACAGCACATCAAAGCCCCGTGCCGCAATCAGGATAGCGGGAATGCCAAAGGCAACGGTGAGACCGCGTGAAACCCGCAGGAGTCCCGGTGTCCGTAAGGTGGGGAAAAGTCGAATCAAATCCCCAGTGAAGACGCTGGCAATGCCGTTGAGTAGCGATGAGAGGGTGCTCATCACCAGCGCCAGAGCCAGTACCATCACCAACAGGACAAAACCTGTCGGCAAGCTGAGTTCTTGAATCATGGAGAAGAAGGCGCGATCGTCGCTGAAACCAAAGTGCCGTGCCAACAAGCCGAGGCTTCCGGCGATCGCCAGCACCGGAACCAGCACAATGGCTCCCCATAAAAAGGAGCGCTGCACCGTGAGCGTTGTCCGTCCGGCATAGACCCGTTGCCAGTTGCCCTGGTTGAAGATTTCAGCGGAAAGAATCGCAATAATCAGGGTTGCGCCAAACTTGATGCCCCCCAGGTTTGACCAGGAAAGTAATTCGGGAGCCTCTGCCCGCACGGGTTCGAGGGCAGTCTGCCAGCCGCCCAGGGCAGTGAGCGCAACCCAAAAGCTCACCAGCAAGAGCGGCACCATCACAACAAACTGAACGGCATCGGTAAAGATGGTGGAGCGCAAGCCGCCGTAAGTGGTGTAGAAAAATGTGGCGGTAATGACCACCAGCGCAGTCCAACCCAGCGGCACATTGGCAAGAATCTGCACGGCTTTGGCGATCGCCGTCAACTCCGCACTCAAATAAATGAACATATAGAACACAATCACCAGCAATGCCAGCAGGTACATGGCATTGCCAAAGCGCAGCAAGACAAACTCATTCAGCGAATGTCCGTTGGGCAAAATCCGTCGCAGGCGCGGTCCCAGCACGGTAAACAGTGCCAGGGGCAGGGCAGAGCCGATGCAGTAGCCAACTATCCCCGTCAAACCACTGCTTGCGCCAACCTGGGGCGGGCTAAAGAGAATCCACACCCCCATCGCTGAAGCGACCACCGTAGCAAAAGCCATACCGCCCCCAAACTGGTTGCGGCTGACCATAAATTCTTCCAGGTTGATGGTTTGCCGACTGGCATAGAGAAATCCAAGAAGGGCAAATAGCCCTGCCGTTACGAGCAAAACCAACACACCGATGGCTGCAATAGACATATCAACACCTCATCCAGGTTTGCAGTGCCAGGGGTGCGGGCGATCGCCCTCTCTCATTCGCAACGACTTTTCCATAGAAAATCGCTTGAAACCCTATTCTTGAAACCCTATTCTTGAAACCCTATTAAGGATGCTCCTATTCAGAGTGCTGGTTCAGGAGACTGGTTCAGGATGCAGGCGATCGCAACCAACAGAACGACCCCAGATCGCAACGCGCCAAAAACTGGAGGGAAATAACCCCTCCTGCTTTATAGACAGCCGTTTCGTCTGTTATCGCGAGAGATGAAAACCTGGAGGAGAAGGGCGATCGCCCAACATCCACCTGGAAACCATCCGTTCAGTTGTTGCTTTTCGTCGTCGTGGTGCAAAAGACCGCAATCAACGCTTCCCTCCGCTGGCATTACCCAGTAGCCCAAGCCGCACTCCAAGAAGCACGCATATCGGCTTTGACGCAGGTTCCAAGGGTATAATCTCAGCCTGCCGCAGCAGACACCCCTAGCTTGCTCCCTAGCATATCACCAACTAACCACCAAGAAGGTTTCTGAGAAAGAATATCCCCATTTTTTGAGAGAGGGCGCGGCTTAGCCACGCCCTCTCTCAAAAAATGGGGATATTCTTTTCTGGAGATCGCCCAAGACACCAAGACACCAAGACACCAAGGCACCAAGAAAAACCTCCGTGCCCTCCGTGCCTCTGTGGTTCCACTCCAGTTTCCAGCTTGAAACTTGTGGAAGGTTTTGAGCGAGTTAAAAATTCCGGTGTAACGTCTACGGTATGCAAATTCATTGGCAATCTGCTCAAACCCATGCCGATTTACAATTCGATCACCGACCTGATTGGAAAAACGCCGCTCATCAAGCTCCAGACATTACCGCAGGAGTCTGGTTGTGGGGCGGAGGTTGTGCTGAAGCTGGAGGGCATGAATCCAACCAAATCGGTGAAGGATCGAATTGCCGTGAGTATGATTTCGGCAGCGGAGCGGGCAGGCTTAATTCAGCCGGGGAAGTCCACCATTGTTGAGGCGACTTCGGGGAATACGGGCATTGGGCTGGCGATGGTATGTGCAGCAAAGGGCTATCGGCTGATCCTGACGATGCCCGAAAATATGAGCCGAGAGCGACAGCAAATCCTCCGAGCCTATGGGGCAGAGGTTGTGCTCACCCCCGCAGAGGCAGATATGAAGGGGGCGATCGCCCGTGCCAACGAACTCCTCGCCAGCCTGCCCAATACCTTCTCACCCCAGCAATTTAGCAATCCCGCCAATCCCAAAATCCACTACGAAACGACAGGTCCCGAAATTTGGGAAGACACCGATGGGGAGCTGGCGGTGCTGGTCGTCGGGGTTGGCACAGGCGGAACCCTGACGGGAGCCGGACGCTACCTCAAACAACGGCTGCCCAACTTGCAAATCGTAGCGGTAGAACCGGATGTGAGTGCTGTGCTCAGTCATCGATCTGCCTGCTACCACGACATTCAGGGCATTGGGGCAGGGTTTATCCCCGATGTGCTGCGGGTTGATTTAATTGACGAAATCATTACTGTAACAGAAGCCCAAGCTTATTACATGGGGCAACAATTGGCACAGAAGGAAGGAATTGCCAGCGGCGTTTCTACGGGGGCTGTGGTGTGGGCAGCGTTGCAGGTGGGAGCGCGATCGCACCTGCAAAACCAGCGGATTGTCGCGATTCAGGCAAGCGCAGGCGAACGGTATCTCAGCACCCCCATGTTCAACACCCCTGTTTAGGAGATTTCTGAAAAAGAATATCCCCATTTTTTGAGAGAGGGCGCGGCTTAGCCGCGCCCTCTCTCAAAAAATGGGGATATTCTTTTCTGGAGATCACCTTAGTCCACCTGTTTAGTACACCATGACGGTTTTGATTTCGGCAGTCTTGCCCATCGCCCTCGTTGCTCTGGCAGGATTTGGCATGGGGCGGGTGTTTGAGCTAGATATGCCAACCCTGGCACGGATCAACATCTACGCCATGGTGCCTGCCCTGGTGTTGTCAAGTTTGGCAGAAACAACGCTGAAGTTGGAAAGTGCGATCGCCCTCCTCATCGCCTTTGTGCTCAACACCTTCCTGCTCTACCTCCTGGCATTCGCTTCCGGGCGTCTCCTGCGCCTGCCCAACGATGAACGCAAGAGCCTGATTGCCACGACGATGTTCGCCAATGTGGGGAATATGGGACTGCCCTTCGTGCTGTTTGCCCTGGGAGAAGCAGGGTTGGAGCGGGCGATCGTTTATCTGGTTGGGTCCAGCTTAATGGTTGCCAGCGTCTTCCCCGTCATCCTGAAAGGGGCTGGTATTCGGGCGGGGTTGTGGTTCACCCTGAAGCTTCCGGTGTTTTGGGCGGCGCTGCTGGGAATTTTGGTGCAAGCGTTTGGGGTTAGTTTTCCAGCGGCGATCGCCCGTGGCATCTCGCTCCTCGGCAGCGGTGTCATCCCCCTTGCCCTGCTCACCCTGGGCATCCAACTCTCTCGCACAAAGCTGGTTTTTGGGCGCTACGAGCTGTTTGGCGCGTTTCTTCGGCTGATTATCTCACCCCTGCTGGCATACGGCATCGGGCAGGGCTTGGGGCTGAGGGGCTTGGATCTGCAAGTGCTGGTGGTGCAGGCAGCCATGCCCGTCGCCGTCAACTCGCTGATTTGGGTTACAGAACTGGGGGGCGATACCGTCCGCGTTGCCCGCACTATCGTCCTCTCTACCTTGTTCAGCTTTTTCACCCTGCCCACCGTTCTGTGGCTCACCAACCGCTAAGGATCACGTACGAAACGAAACCCGGAATTGTTGAGGAGAAGCGCGGCAGTGCCGCGCTTCTCCTCAACAATTCCAGGTTTTGTTTCATTTTCAATCCTAAGGATGCCGCGCTTCTCCTCAACAATTCCAGGTTTTACTTTATTTTTAAGCGCCAGTCGTCCAGAACCAGATTGAATGAGAAGGGCTAAAGGAATGACCAGCGACGGCGACTGTCTTGGTAGAGGCGCTGGGCAATCTTCTCATTGCCGTTACCCGACACATGGCAAAAATCAATGTAGTAATAGTCTTCGTCCGCTGCCAGGAGCGGGACGTAATCCTCAACCCAGTCGTAGTTGCGCTCAGCGAGTAATGCCTGAATCCGAGGATAGACGGCACGGTATTGATCCCCCTGCTCGGCAGTGAGGCTGGGGCGAATGTGGTCGATGCGGGGTTCGCCCAGGTAAGCGACGGGTTGCAGGACAGCCATAAACTCTACCCCGCGTGCCTCAGCCAAATCATGCGCCACTTCCCAGTTGGCAACCAGGGCTTCGGCAACCTGCTGTGCCCGTTCCGCATCCGTGTCACAAATCAGGGCATCTTCTGCAATGGAAGAACCACGATTGTCGTTGATGATATCAATAACTTCGTCACTCAGGTCTTGAATGGCACCAAAAAATAGGGTTTCTAAGTAGTTGACGAACTTGCGTGTGGGAGAGGATCGGCGATCGCGCCCCTCAATGCGATCGGCAAAGACCTGGGTGCGGGCATGGTCATTTACCTCCAGTTCTGCCCGACATCCATACTGCACATCATTGACACCATCGTAAAAAATGGCTCCATCTATTTCTTCGCCAGTTGCCAAAAGGTTACTAAACGAAATCAAGGATTGGCGGCTGACAAAGGCAGTTTCGCCTTTATTTACCGTAGGCACCTGGGCAACAGTTTGGTAGAAGGCAGGCAGGGTTTCGTTGTCGATAACACCTGTTCCCCAAACCGTGGAACCCCCAAAAATATAGACGCTTGGAGATTCTGCATTGGTATTGCTTAACGAAGTATGAATGCGATCGCCCGTTTCGTTAATGGTGATCGTTTCTCCTTCAAATGCTTCCCTTCTCCAACCCAAATAGGGGTCATATTCCACATCAATGTCGAGTGACTCCCGAAAGTGCTGAAACATTTCATCGGAGCGTCCCTCATAATTGGGCAAATTCGCCAGTTCGCGGTCTTCGTTAACTTCATCAGGACCGCCTTCCAGGTTGAACAGGTACATAATTTGTTCACCTGCGGTCATCACAAGATGTGCCAGCAAATTCAGACCAAAGAGTAAACCGAGGGTAACGCCAATATTTATAGAAATGAGTTTAAGTAACGAAGGTTTCATTGGAGATTTGGGAGACAGACTAGACAAGTAAGCAAGACCAACCAGACAGACGTTGAGGCAAAACGCCAATCTGTACCAACAGCAAAAACAGCTTTCCTTTCCTAATAGCAGGGCGATCGCTTTACTAAACTGGAAAAGCATTTTTTAGCGAATTTTTCAGCCAAAGTTAACTGCTGTTTTCATCAGGGCTGATCAGAAAACTTCAGAGGCAGTGAAAAATCGAAAAGGACAAAATGTGGAAAGCCGTTACCTAAAAAATGGCGTAGATGAAGGGGGCGATCGCACTTCCCTGAGTAAACACAATCACCGCACCAATCAGGATCAGGGTGATAATTAATGGCGCTAGCCAATATTTTTGGCGTTCCCGCAAAAATTGCCACAGGTCGCCGATAAATTCAGAAATTTCAGTCAAAAATCCCATAACAACCTGCCGCTAAAAAGGCTTTTCCATTGATTTGGGTGAACGGGGGGTACTGGCTTTGCGAAAAGATGCCTCTTTGGGAGAACGCATTGCCATTGGGTCATAGCCCAGGAGCGATCGCATCACCACACCCATCGGCGCAACCACCCCATAGAACACCAGACTCAGCACAATGGCATTGTTGATCCAGGCAAACAACTGCCCAAATCGCATCCATCCATAGTAGACGGGGCGCAAGAGGGTTGGCGCAATCAATCCTATCAAACCCAGTGCCCCTCCCACCACAAATGGCAAGAGCGGCAGCCCATGCCCCCGCAACAGGGGAAACACAACCCCCAGCAACAGGGCTAACAGCCCACCCACCACAAGCCCAAACTCACGCAGCACTTTTTTATTGGGAGCTGGAATCGGCTCAAAAATCATCGGGGTTTAGTCCAGTTCAAAGGTTTGCAAATAGTCTGAGCGCTCGTTTGAGGCGGGTGCATCGGGTTGTTGGGTCTTCGCCAGCAAAAAGTTTTCTAGCACCAGAAAATCCATTTCCGTGTTCATAAAACAGCGGTAGGCATCTTCTGGCGTGCAGACGATAGGTTCGCCCCGCACGTTAAAGCTCGTATTGACGAGGACACCGCACCCTGTTTTTTCCTCAAATGCCTGGATCAGTCGATGATAGCGAGGATTGGTCTCAGCGTGGACGGTCTGCACCCGTGCCGAGTAGTCCACATGGGTTACAGCGGGAATATCGGAGCGGGGCACTTTCAGCTTTTCGACGCCAAACCGTTGCTGTTGCTCAGCGGTCATGGCGACACGCCGCGACTCTGCCACCGGGGCGACCAGCAGCATGTAGGGACTCCGCCCTTCCATCTCAAAATAATCGGATACCCGCTCCGCCAGCACCGATGGCGCAAAGGGACGGAAAGACTCGCGATATTTGATCTTCAGGTTCATGGTCGATTGCATTTCGCGGTTGCGGGGGTCGCCAATGATAGAGCGATTGCCCAGGGCACGGGGACCAAACTCCATGCGCCCCTGAAACCAGCCCACCACATTGCCCGCCGCCAAAATATCCGCCAGCTTGGGTAGCAGAATGTCGTCGGGGAGTTCCTGATAAACCGCACCCACGGTATCGAGATAGTGGGCGATCGCCCCCCGCTCAAATCGCGGTCCCAGATAAGCTCCTGCCATGCGATCGCCATCAGCAACCCGTGGATTGCCCAAATACTCATGCCACACCGACAGGGCAGATCCCAGGGCGCTACCCGCATCCCCTGCCGCAGGCTGAATCCACAGGTCTTTAAAGCCACACTCCCGCAAAATGCGTCCATTTGCCACACAATTCAGCGCCACCCCACCGGACAGGCAAAGATAGTCGCTATCCACCTCCCGCTTAGCCGTGGTTGCCAACCGCAGCACAATCTCCTCGGTAATTTGCTGGACAGAAGCGGCAATATCCATCTCCTGCTGCGTCAGTTCTCCTTCTGCCCGTCGTGGCGGACGCCCAAAGAGCCGACTGAAGCGATCGTTCGTCATCGTCAACCCTGTGGCGAAGTTGAAATACTTCATGTTGAGCCGATAGGTGCCGTCTTCCTTGATGTCAATCAGGTTATCGGCAATGAGTTGGGTGTACTTGGGTTCCCCATAGGGAGCCAACCCCATTAGCTTGTATTCCCCAGAGTTAACCTTGAACCCGGTGAAATAGGTAAAAGCTGAGTAAAGCAACCCCAGGGAATGGGGAAAATCAATTTGCCATTGGGGGATGAGTTGGTGGTCTAATCCCTTCCAGAGAGAGGTAGTCGCCCATTCTCCAACGCCATCCAGGCACAGCACAGCCGCCTTCTGGAAGGGGCTGGGGAAAAATGCCCCCGCCGCATGAGCCTGGTGATGCTCCGTAAACAGAAGCTTGGGCAACTGTCCGGGCTTGAGCCCACCCAGCTCTGCCAGTTCCCGCTTCAGTGTCGTTTTAAGAAAAAGCTTCTCTTTAATCCACACGGGCATCGCTGCGGTGAACGAGCGATAGCCCCGTGGCGCAAAGGCAATATAAGTTTCTAGCAAGCGCTCAAACTTAAGCAGGGGCTTGTCATAGAAAACGATGCGATCGATATCGCTGAGGCGCAGATTTTTTTCCGACAGACAATACTGAATGGCATTTTGGGGGAAGCGGGCATCATGCTTTTTCCGCGAAAACCGTTCTTCCTGCGCAGCAGCAATAATCTGACCATCGATGACAAGTGCTGCAGCGCTGTCGTGATAATACGCGGAAATGCCAAGGATTTTCATAGGTGGCTAGCAAAAGAAGTAGAGACGGTGGTGGAAAGGGTAGACAACTCAGCCGGAAAGACGCACTGCCCATCTACCTACATCATGTTTTCTCCGTCTTTCTCCGCCAATGTAGCAGGTTCAGCCTGTTCTGTATCCTGTTCTGTATAAAGTCTTGGGAGCTAATCTTGAGCTGCCCCACTAGATTTTAGACAGAAAGCTGTCTATTTCATCACTCTTATCACTCTCAATTATCACGACAGAAAAACCCCCGATTAAAACGGGTGGCAGGCACAAACACTATTTTGAATCAACTCTAGCAAGAGCTAAGGGACTGGCTTAAAAATAAAGTCCCAGAGAGAGGGGGCGCGGGCGAAGCCCGCGCCCCCTCTCTCTGGGACTTTTGCTAACCCCTAAGTAAGAAATTAAAAAACCCAATTTTGAGAGAGCAGGTGCAGCTCAGCCGTACCTACTCTCTCAAAATATTTTTACTGGCTACTTATAACTTTGACTCATAAACTCATTAAGTATTTTCAATTTCAAATCTGCCCTAAGGTAGATTTTATACATCCTCTTTCCAAAGATAGGTAGTTCCGGATAGCTCACTCTGCAAGAATCTGTGAGAGTATTAACGATGCAGTCGTCAGTAGGCTTTTAAGCGTTTTTCATATTACTCATGACTAATATTTGCCGAGTCCAATACTTATTATCTAATCCAAAATTAGAATCCAAAACTAGAAAGTTAATCCAAAACTAGAAAGTTCAATGGCATCTAAAAGCTGAACTATTGCCAACCTCCTCTGTGGAACTATCAAGTCCCATTAGACAGGGCTTTGATAAGTGCATGGATCAGCAGGCAGTGCTTTAGTTAAATACGTTTCTTGAGCTGATCTTCACAATACAAGTAGTGGGAATACGCAAAATATACGGATTTAGCTGAAGTAAGGGTTAGCTACTATAAAAAGTAGATGTGTTTCTTGTTAAAAAGTTTGTTAAAAAGTTGGTCTTATTCTTTTCACCCTAAATCATATTGCTCCATCCATGAAAGTTCCCGAACGAAACACCTCCTCTCACGGAAACTCGATTGAACAATTGATCGAGCATATGCTTTCTGCTCGCCAAATTTCTCGACGAGATCAGGAATTCTTTATGGCAGCAATGCTTTCCAAAAAGAATCTGACGGAACGAGAAAAATCGCAAGTTAATCGGGTATACGAAGCACTCCGTACTGGGCGATTGCGTGTGGTGGAATGATGCTATCGTTAGCGGCTTCAGCGCTTCGTTGAATAAACTTGAATAAACTTGAATAGATCTTCGTTGAATGAGCGCGTCCTTCCTGAAAACTAAAACCCTTGATTTGGCATGCGCAGAACGCACGCCAAATCAAGGGTTTTTGAGGAATGATATTGCAACCTCGATTAGGCGAGGGAGGCGATCGCCCCCTCTTCCTGGGGGGCATGGCGGCGTGCTGACACCAGCAACTCATCCACAGCATCGGCTGGGGTGTTGAAGGCAGTAACCAGGCGAATGCGGTTGTCGGCTTCCCATTGGTAAAACTGGAAGCCGTCTGCCATTAGCCCTTCAATCATGGCAGTGGGCATCTCGACAAATAGCTCATTTGCATCGACGGGATGGCAGAGACGAACACCGGGGATGCTCTGCAAGCCTTTTGCTAATCGTGCTGCCATTTGGTTGGAGTGGTTAGCGTAATGGAGCCAGCGATCGCCTGCCAGGTAAGCATCGAACTGAGCGGCGAGGAAGCGCATTTTGGAGAACAAATGCCCCCCTTGTTTGCGCCGGAAGTGAAAGGTTTGGGCGGCATCGGGGTTGAAAAATACCACCGCTTCCGCTGCCATCGCGCCATTTTTGGTTGCACCGAAGGACAGCACATCCACGCCCGCCTTCCAGGTGATCTCGGCTGGGGTGCAGCCAAGGTGAACCAGGGCATTGGCAAACCGGGCACCATCCATGTGGAACGGCAACTGGTAGTGGTGGGCAACCTGGGCGATCGCCGCCACTTCTTCGACGGCATACACCGTCCCCGCTTCCGTTGCCTGGGTAATGCTCACAGCCGCTGGTTGCACATGATGCACCACCCCAATGCCTGCCTGCTTCAAGCGCTCATCCAGCAGGGTTGCCGAAATTTTGCCATGCGCCCCCGGCAGCAACACCAGCTTTGCACCACCCGTAAAAAACTCCGGCGCGCCACACTCATCGACATGAATGTGCGCTTCTTCATGGCAGTAAACGGCACCGTATGAAGGCGACAGCGTTGCCAATGCCAAAGAATTTGCGGCAGATCCGGTGGCGACCAAAAAAACTTTAACCTCTGTCTCAAATACCTCCGCAAACCGGGCTTCTACTTTCTGGGTTAACGGGTCGTTGCCATAGGGCATGGCAGCGTCCTGATTGGCATTGGCGATCGCCGCCAAAATGTCTGGGGCAACCCCCGTCACATTGTCACTACAAAAATTTTTCATAGACTGGTGCCCTAAAAATACGGGTTTTATTTTTTGGAGTGTCAGTGAGAGTAAGCAACACCTGCTCTCACTAGCAGGAACGGTTGCTCTGCTTACTGTTTGAATACTGGCACGTCCCTAGTCCTGGGAAAGCGCTTGAGCCGCTGCTCAGAAGAGGGCTTGCCTCTCAAGCTCCTCGCTGTTTCCCCATCTTGATCACCTATCTTGATCACCTATCTTGATCATAAGAAAAAGAACAGGTAAAAAAGTGTCGTGCTTGTCTTTACCTGACTCAGAACCTTTGCCGACAGGACTTTTCCAGGCAGAACTTTTCCAGACAGAACTTTTTCAGACAGGACTTTTCCAGACAGAAAAAGACGGAGGCAAAACAGCAAACTATGACCGACCTGAACCCGTAGGACAATCAATCTAATTGTTTACTGCAAATTATTTACTGCAAGCGTTATTGCAAAAGATACGAAACCGCCAATGCCAGAAGAATTTTGTTTTACAAGGATGAGCTGAAACAAATTTATTCCGCCTGGGGATTGCCCGTTACGCGGGAAGAGGAGGAGGGTTCTGAATCAGCTTCGGCATCTGTGCCTGGCTCACCAGCGGGTGGGTTTAGTGGCGAAATTTCATCAGCGGGGTTGGCGGCGTCAAGGGTGCCGCCTGCCAGTTGATTAATCTGGTCTTGATATTGGGCAGGAGCCAGAGATGAAGCAAGGCGGAAAAGCGGATCAGCTTCATCCGTCTGTCCATCTGCCTGAAGCACGATCGCCTTACCCAAAACAGGACGAAAATCCTGGCGATCGCTCTCAATTGCCTGGTCATAGATGGCGATCGCCTCGTCAAACCGCTGTTCTTCGGCATACACCTGTCCCAACAAGAGCTGGACAGAAGTTTCGCTGATGCTGCCAGGGCTAACCTGGTTTTGTTCATCCGCAATTCGCAAAGTATCTTGCAGGAGAGCGATCGCCGCTTCTGGGCGACCTTCCATCACCATCAACCCAACCAACCCTTGCAGCGCATTCATATCGCCCGGTTGCTGGGACAAAATTTCGCGGTAAACCCGTGCCGCGCCTTCAGAATCGCCCGTTCGCTGCTTGGTCTGTGCTAACAAAACCTGGTAGTCCGTCACGTCTGGGTTCAACGCAGCCAACCGCTCCAGAGGTGCGATCGCCGCTTCTGCATCCCCCTGCTGAATCCGCACTTCCAGCAACCCTCGCAGCGCCGTCTGGTTATCGGGTTCCCGTTCTAGCACCAGGCTATAGCCACGGGCGCGAGCTTCCAGATCATCCTCCCCCGCCGTAGGACTGCTGGTTGGCGACGGTGTCTCTGCGACCTGCGCTCCCGTTCGAAAGACCCCCAGCACAGGCAACAGAATCAGCGCCAAAAATGCCAGGGAAGCCAGGAAAAGGATGCTGCTAACGAGGATACGATTGCGTCTGAAGAACACGGTATTGTCCAAACTCTTCTGCCCATTATTACGCCATTCCTTCAAAACTGACTGACTTTTGTGACGCATTTGCGGGCTTAGCAGATTTCCGAGAAATAATATCCCCCTATTTTCGCAATACAATTCATAAGGATCACGTACGAAATAAAACCCGGAATTTTTGATGAGAAGCGCGGCATTGTCGCGCTTCTCATCAAAAATTCCGGGTTTTATTTCGTACGTGATCCTCAGGGACATCCAGGATTGTCCAACGAAAAGGAGCCTCTGGTACTTGCTACTCCCACCTCATATACATCTCGGCAAATACATCTCGGTAAGGGACTTGCAAGAAAATAAAATCCCCATTTTTGAGAGAGAAGGCTGGCTCTGCCAGCCTTCTCTCTCAAAAATGGGGATTTTATTAATCCGTAGATCCCTAAATACATCTCAGCAAATACACGGCGGAGTGTAACGGAATTTGACGAGAGAAACCATGCAGATATACCTGACGGCAGAGGATGGCTTTGTATAAACAAAAAAGATAGAGATAACCGCCTAAAATTGACAATGCACGGCTATCTTGCGAATCATTGCAGGCAGGTTCAGTGTGGATGCTAACCTAGTGTTTACTTGAACGTGGTCTCGTGCTGGCTAGATGACGAGCCATCGATCAAATTTGCTAAGTGCTGCGGGTGTTTGTCATTTAGCCCCCTATGCAGTTAGATTATTTCAGATTTGGTTGTATGCTCTGTCTTCGTATCTGGTTATCCTTATGCCTCAGAACTTTTTCTAAAAGATTCTGGGTTGTTTCTACGAAAAGAGACCGATAATGGATCAGCTTTCAGCCTCGAATTTTGCAATGGACTCCTCCGCCGTACCTAACCCCACCGAAGGGATGTCATCACCGTCCCCTACGCCGCCCGACAATGCTAACGGCGCAGCCACTTCTGCTGCCGTAGAAGATGCTAGCTCTCGCCAGCATCCCATTCCCCCCGCCAGCGAACCGATGCAATATCGCGCCATTGGTTTGGTCTATGGGCAATACACCCCCTCCGAAGAGCAGTTTACAAAAGGTAACCTGATTACGGAGGATGGCACCGTTATTGACTCTGTGTTGCTGGGGCGGGTGATGAGCCTGGTGAAAAAGCATATTGACCTGGAAAAACCGCATCTCTGGGTCGTCTATCCCCGCACCCGTGAGAAACAATATGATCTCCATTTACAAATTATGGGGATTTGGGAGCCAGAGAATCTGTCTCAGGCGGATAACGGGAATGGGGAAGATGACGAATCAGAAGCTCCAGCCTCAGCAGATGAAGCGGTAGACACTGCGATCGCAGCCAGTGAAACCGAGGAATCTGCAACCGAGACGGAAGAGACAGCGGAAGCAGAACTGCCTGAAGCTGAGGATGAGGCGATCGCCCAATCTACCGACGAAGCTGAGACCGAAACAGCTGAGACCTCCCCCTCTGCGGCATCAGCCGCCACTTCAGCCGCCACTACAGAGGCAACTGCAACCATCTCCGAAGGTTCTTTGGAAAAGGCAGGTGGGGCGATCGCCGAATCCACCAATGGTTACTTCTCAATCCGGGGCGAAGTCCTCTTCTACTCCGAAGAACACGAAGAAGAGAACTTGGTCGTGCGGATTCAGCAGTCTCCCAAAAAGGAAGGCAAGCCGCCCAAAGCTTTCAAGCTGATCTTGAGTGGAAAGATTGAAGGCAGGACGGTGGGTTACTTCTGGGAACTGCACGCCCAGCGGGAAGGAAACCGCCTGGTGGTGCAAGATGGCAAGATGATTGCGATGGTGCCACCCAAGAAGAACAAGAAACGGCGTCCTGGTCCTGGTGGTCCGCCCCGCCCCCGTCGCCAGAACGATGCTCCCCGCAAGCCCTGGAAAAAGGGTAGCGAAGGGAGAGACTCGTCGCAGAGTACGGGCGATGTGCAAAAGCCTGTTAAGCGTCCCAAGCGGGTGATGAAGCCGCTGGGTGGCGAGTAAGCCAGGCTCATTCCAAACTAATTTGTGCGCCCCAGCGGTCTTGAGCCAAAAAGGGGCGCTCTTTTGGTAGTGGCGCAACAGGTTGGGTTAGCGTAAACTCCCCGGCTTCAATCCATTGCTTCAGGGTTTCTGCAACCTGGCGCGACAGATAAATGCTGGCGAGGGGGGCAACCCTGACCCGTTTGCCGTCAATCGTGATATGCCCAGATTTGAGTTGGGCGTAGCTGACCAGCCCAAAGTTGGGGCGCACCCGTCGCGGAATCGCAAAATCGACCACGGGTGCGACCAGGTCTTCATCGCGGACGGCGCAGCGTTCGACGACAGCCTCATTCAGCACAGGCAGCGGCACGCCAATGCCCAGCATGAGCGAGGGACCATAGCTTTTGAAGTAGCACCCCCGCACCCAGCGGGCATCCATCTGCTTGGCATCTCCAATCAGCGCCAGGGTGGCGGCAGGACCAATGGGAGTGCGGTTGGGCAGGCGCTTTTGTAGCGGAAAGTGCTGGGTTCCTTCCCAGGCGACATAGCCAACGCCACCCCCCAAAAAAATGCGAGAGCCAACGCCCACCAACTCCAGGTCGGGATCATTTAACAGCGGAGAGAGGGAACCGGGGTTGGAGAAGACGGCGTTACCCAGTTGGGGTTGCAGCGGTCCCAGGTAGGTGTAGAGCGGGCGATCGCCCCCATTCACCCCAACAATGAAGTTCTGGTACAGGTTGCGTGGATTGTAGAGATAGAACTGGTTGATGGTGTCGCGGGTAATGGTGGTTTCGATGGAGGCGCGGGGGTAGCAGTCCGTTACCTGCCCGATCGCCCGCAGCTTCACAGGTTTTCCCGCAATCAGGTCGGCAATCACATGCCCACCGCCCAGTTCTTGTTGGGGAGAGCGCGATCGCATTTCCCGCAATTCTTCCAGGTCAGACACCTCACCGGAGCCGCTGTAGTCAGCGCTCTGGCTGGCTCCCAGGTAGAGATCCACGGCTCCAAACCCGGCGTAGGCGGCGACCCCGTCCAGCCAGCACTGGCGAATTTTGATGGGGGGATCGGGCTGTCCCAGGTTCAAAATGGCTCCGGAGGACTCCATTGGCTCAAAGGTTCCCGTTGTCACCACATCCACGGTCTGGGCAACCTTTTTTACCCCCAGTTCTGCCACCTTTGCCTTCAGTTCTTCCACCGTCCAGACAACGGCACGCTTCGCCTGGATTTTTTCATTGATTTCGTCAATGGTACGCATAGGAAATAAATGGGGCTTTGGAAGTCTGGGATGGGTGAATTTTAGGAGGTTTTCACCACGAAGGCACGAAGACACCAAGGGGGGGTATGGCTACGAGTTAGGGCATCCATTCCAGGAATAGCCCAAGGCGGGTGTCTTTGTCGGCGGTGGAGTTTTGCTGGTGCAGGTCGGCGGAGAGGCGGAGATCGGGGGTGATGGCGTAGCCAGCGGAGAGGGCGGTGATGCCGACTTCGGAGTCGCTGCCGGGGGCGACCCAGCTTTGGGAGAGGGAGAGGTCGGCGGCTCCGGTGCGGGAGGGAATGAGCACGAGCCGCAGTCCCAGGTGTAGCCCATCGGTGTCGTAGGCGTCTGTTTCCAGGGAACGGTAGCCCAGGATGGGCGCAACGTTAATAGGATCGCCGAGGGGCAGCAGGTAATAGCGCAGGTCGGCTCCCCATTGGGTGCGATCGCCCGTCCAGGTCCGTTCCACCCCACCGCTTAGGGTCAGTGGCGTTTCCCCCAGAAACATGTCCTCAACTCCCAATCCGATCCCCGCATCCTCATCAGTGGAGGGAAAGCGCACATAGCCAAACCGCACCCTGGTGCGAAAAGCGGGGTCCTGACGAATCTCGGCTTCAACATCAGGGATTTCTTCGCTCCAGCGGCGCAGGAGAGGGTTGTCTTCTAGCAGCTCTGGTTCGACAAAGGAATCTTCGGGTTCAGGCGCGTCCTGGGCATGGGCAGGGAAGCTCAGACCCAGGAATAGGCTACCCAGAAGGGAGAGGGCGATCGCTGGTTCCCAAGATCTGAAGCGACCGATAAAAATATTTGCACGAGCCATAGAAAAAAGCGATAACACGGGCGTCATCATTGGCAGGTTCACAGGCACAAAAAAGCGGCTCTGGACGGTTCCAGAACCGCTCATTGTCAAAGACAGAAAGGCTTACCGAACCGTTCCCTCAAGCTTGGCAGTATCGATCGGCTTCATGAAGTAGAGCCGCAGCAGATCGCGACCCATCGCCAGCATCCGAGGCAAGCGCTTGAGGATCTGGATGGGCTTGGGATCATTGACGCCGATTTCCGACAGCTTCAGGTTGTTGTCAGAGCAACGATCCATCAGGCGGAAGAAGTCGGGGTGATCCACATTGAGAATCACCGGGAAGACCCGTCCTGCGGTTTCGTTGGTCTTCTGGATGACATGGATGTCATATTCCCGCGCATCCAGACCCAGAGAGGCATAGAAGCCCGAACGCTGGATGTCGTTGAGGAACATCGTGGCAAATACAGACAGCAAGAAGAACCGACTCCAGAGACGCGCTTTCCAGTCATTCAGAATGCTGGGCTGGGCACGCATGATGGCATCAAAGAAGTCTCCATGACGGTTTTCGTCCTGGCACCAGTTTTCGAAGAACCGGAAGATAGGGTAAACGCGGTTTTCGGGGTGCGATTGCAGGTGACGGTAAATGGTGATGTAGCGCCAGTAGCCAATCTTCTCAGACAGGTAGGTGGCATAGAAGATGAACTTGGGCTTGAAGAAGGTGTAGCTACGGCTCTTGGTCAAGAAGCCCAGGTCGAGAGACAGGCTAAAGTCTGACAGGGCTTTGTTGAGGAAGCCAGCGTGACGCGCCTCATCCCGCGACATCAGCAGGAAGCATTCTGCCAGGACGGGGCTTTTGTCTTTGAGACGACGACCCAGCTCCTTGTAAAGCAAGAAACCAGAGAACTCAGCGGTGCAAGAGCGCTCCAGGAACTCAACAAAGAGGCGACGGGTCTCGCCATCAATGTGCTCCCAGCCTTGCTCGAATTCAGCATCACGAACAAAGTGGTGACGGTTGTAGTCTGTCCGGAATTCTTCCAGGATTGCCCGCAGTTCGTCTTCGTTAACCGAAATGTCCATTTTTGCCATTTCGTCGAAGTCGGTGGTGTAGAAGCGGGGGGTGAGGATGGTTTCCTTGGCGGGAACCTTGACCCCTGGGCGAATTTCTTGAAATTCAGGTTTCTTGAGGGAATCTACCATTGTTCGTCGTAATGGGTTTGCTAAGGCTTACGGTTTTGTAAATTTGAGGGTTTTAACGATTCTGCTACATGCTTGATTCTGCTACATGCTTGGAGGATAGCCAACCACAGAGCTATCTCAAAATCGAGATTAAACAAGGTAAACAATGGTTAAGAAAGGCTGAAGTTAGCCTGCAGTCATTGTTTCACGTCTTTTAGTCTATCAGGGACTTTGGATTTGAGCCGCTAGTCTTTGTAAAGAGTTGCAACAATACTCCCTGCTTTTGTTACAAACTATCTGTCCGGGTTGGGGGAAGGGTCGCCTGGGCTGGAAGCGGGTTCATCCTCGAAGGAGAGTAGTGATGGATGGGTGTGTGGTTAGGGATCTGCGGATTAATAAAATCCCAATTTTTGAGAGAGAAGGCTGGCAGAGCCAGCCTTCTCTCTCAAAAATTGGGATTTTATTTTCTTGCAAGTCCCAAAACGGGCAACCTTTATCTATCTGGCTGCCCGTTTTGCTTGAATCATCATTGAATTATCACCAGGAGCGGCGCACTCGCGACTTCTACTAGTTAGCAGTCAGCCACTTTTGCCCGTTCAGGCGTTGTACGGTGTAAAGCACGATGAGATCGAGGGTAACTTTACGTTCATCAATCATGAAGGATTCGAGCAGGCTGGGTTGAGCACCATTGTCAGCACAGCAGAAGAATTTTTGCCCTTTGATGTCTTCCTTAAGAAAGCCAATGCGGAACTGGCGCTGATCTCCCTTGAATTTTCCAATAATTTGCCAGCAGTTGATGTCGTTGACGCCAGAAACGGGGAGTGGCTTCTGCTCAAAGGTCAGGTTCAGGTCATTCACACCCACTTTGCCCAGGGTCGTTTTGATGGCAGGCAGCAAGTCCTCATTCACGAATACCTGAAATGGCTTGTCTTCCAGCTTTTCTTTCTTGGGTTTAGCGGCGGCGGCAGTCTTCTTTTCTTCTGACATAGCAGTTGTTCTCAGTTTCGTTGGTTAGGCAAAGATAGTCTGGCAAACAGAAACGCTCACCTGAATGGCATCCTACCCAGCAAGGGCACTCAGCCAAGTGCATTGCCTTTTATGGTACAAGGTTTGGCGATCGCCACAACTCTGGTTAGGGGCATGAAAACTTTGGGAGTTTTGATGCCATCAATAAGCAATCCATTGGTAAGGATCACAAACAAAAAAACTGTAGTGGAGAGGAGGGGCGGCGAAGCTACCCCTCCTCTCCACTACAGTTTTTTTGTTTGTGATCCTAGAGCGCGATCGCCACAGGTTTATCGATACCCGTGGGGCGGTAGCTGTTGGGGAGATACTGGTCGAGGTGGCGATAGATCTGGGTGGTATCGTTGCTGCGACAGGAGAAAAATTCGACCGCCGATTTCCCATCAGGGTAGAGACGAACTTTGGGCATGAGATCTTTGGGTGGGTTGGCTTGCCACTGCCAGTTTTCATTAACGGGGATCTGGTCGATCAGGGTGTGGTGGCTCCAATTCTGGCGCTTTGCCAGCGCTCCAAATTCTTTTAACTCGCGATACAAGATAGACGCCATCAAAAAAGAGGAATGGGAGCGATCGCCCTCAATGGCATCCATATAATTTTCGAGTGCCTGGGGTGGTTTGGGGATCGCTTGAATGTTCTGAGGGTTATTCTGTAACGCCTGCTCCAGTTGGCTCATGTTGCTGTAGTCGGCGGGCACTGCCCAGACAACGCCCGCACCACTTCCCTGGGAACGATAGAGATAGCTTACCAGGCGAAAATCTGACATAACGCGCAACCCCGGCAGTTTGAGCAAAGCCGCTCCCGGATTGACCGTACTCACAAACCACTCATCCTGCACACTGGACGGTGGATGCTCAGCCATCGGTGTTCCACCAAAGGTAAAGATCCCACTTAGGTCATCCAGAGAATCTGGCTCTGCCATCGCATCCGCTGTTGATGTGGAACTGCTATCTCCATCAATTTCAGGCAAATCAAGGGTCTGGCGGATGTATTTCCTGACCTTCTGGAGCGATGAGAGGGGGTACTTTTTGATGGACATAGACGGAGCAATTGTCCTTGTGGGAGGAAAAGAGTGAGGTTAGGGCAAGGGCGATCGCCAAACGAGCATCTGTACCTGCATACAAAACCCAACGCGATCGCATTTCAGGACTAGTTCTATCTCAGGATGGACAGAGTAGAACTGTAAATCTCAACCTGGTTACAATTAGTAAAACTTGCACCAAGCCCAGAACCACAAACACATAACCCGTTAGGCTAAGTTACTGAATTTTATTGAAGAAAAGGGACAAATGCCTACTTTATTCAAGGTAATTCAGGTTAGCGAATGCAAAATAGTGATTTGTTAGGGGAAGCATAGAATTTATGCCAAATTGCTACACATTGACTATTTACAAGAACTAGACAATCTCTCCGCACAAAATGGAGGATTTTCTGCTGGGTTGCCCGATAACGGTTGAGTACCCAAAAAAACTTGGTTTTACCAATTATCTTCACCATTTTTCTGAAACCCTTGATTTAGCTTGTGCTGAGCGCACGCAAAATCAAGGATTTTAGACAGGGATTTTAGAAAAATGGTAAGTATTTTGTCTACATTTTTTATGTTTCTTCCTGGTTTTCCGAACTTATACGCCACAGTCAATTCCCCGATCTATTGCGAGGATCCATTGCCAGGTTTCGTTATTAATAGGAGCGATCGTCATCTAGACAATGACTCGGCAAAGACTTAGCAAAAACTCCAACATTTATTCAAGCAAAGAAATAGACATTTTCCTTTCAAGGGACGTAAAAGAAGCGAAGCGAAAAGACGCTCTGTTGTATCTATGCCATGAACTTTAGTAGTGTTGAAAGTCATCGATCAAGCTGTTGAATAGCTCAACTGCGTGGGTTTTCGCACGAAGTGCGTAAGTCCTGAGCCAGATAGATGGTTTTTGGGAAAACAGGGTGGTGTGCCGCTTTCCAAAGAATCATCATCCTGGTCATGGACGCACAGTGTTAAGTGGGTAGCCATAAATAAACGAAGCGATGGTGGGGTGCGCCCTCCGGCGGGGGGCGCACCCCACTGGCTTTATTTATGACCCCTGACAGGGAGACAGCGGTGGTCAAAAGCGTTATGTAGCGGTTGATGCAGACTGCTCCGACAAAAAAAGATAGGTCGAAGTTAGTACACCCAACCTATCTATTAAATATGATAGCTAAACAAT